>JGI994J12354_10000128_pt1 | contig 69012 bp, 49 predicted proteins | sample IntmicLarv3ML3BL_FD_12354 | JGI IMG/M metagenome (IMG submission 12354) | reverse complement strand
GTTTCGCTCAATTAATGTTTGATTCCATTTTGGGCCTAGTAGGCTTAACATCTATTATTGTTGCCTTACCTCTTAGGAAGTATTTATTTACGTTCTTATTGGTGCTTGTTGCAAATATCATAACATGTAACATTGCAATGAAGAAAAACATATAAACAATATACAAAGGAGATTGTATTTATGAAGAAATATTTAAAAAGTTTTCACACAAAAATTTTTATGTTTACCTTTTCTAAATACTGCTTGTAGTCGGTTTTTTCAAAAATCAAAAAATTATTTTTGTAGTGATAATTTTTGGGATTTATACGACTTTTTCATGCTTTCAACCGTAGTAAATGAAAAGAGTGTATTTTGCAGCCTAAAATAAAGATGAGCGAAAGATATCCGCATAAAAGTAATCCTAAATAAAATCAAGAACACTGATTTTACTAGGATTACTTTTTAATAGAACGCCTTATTAGAGTGAAAATAATAATTGATTATATGTAGGATAATTCAACACGGTATCTGGAATCATAGCCTCCACTTCACTTGCAATGGCACGCAGCACTTCCATTTGTGCAAGTACTGTGCTATGGCTTAGGTCAGCGGCGTGTTGCATATCCGTCAAGGTTGAGACTTCTGCGGCCGCTTCTTTGAGCTCTATCAATCCATTTGTAATATCGGTGTAGGCAGTAGTGAGTGTTTTGACAAGAGCCTCTTCTGCGGCTAAAGGAAGACTTGGAAGAAAAGACTTTGCCGAAACAGCATTTTTGGCAATTTTTCCAGCATAAGAACTGATTGCGGGAAGAAAATCTTTAGTCAACATTTCATCTAAGGTATTCGCTTCAATACGAATTGTATTCACATAATTTTCTAGTAAAATTTCGTAACGAGAGAAGACTTCTTCTTTTGTAAATATATTATGAGAAGTGAATAATTCCAAGCTCTTATCAGAGATGAATTGTGGCAAACAATCGGCAGTAGTGGGAAAATTATATAATCCACGCTTGGCAGCTTCTTGTACCCATTCATCAGTATAGCCGTTCCCATTAAAGACAACTCTTTTATGCTTGCGAATGGCTCTTTTGATAAGCTCATGAACGGCATGCTCCATATCTTGAGGATCGGTGCCGTTCAATTCTTCATAGAACTGGCGAAGTGCTTCCGCTACAGCAGTATTTAGAACCATATTGGGGTTCGCCACAGAAGCGGAGGAACCGAGCATACGGAACTCGAATTTATTTCCCGTAAAAGCAAATGGAGATGTTCGATTTCGGTCGGTGTTATCCTTGGTAAAATGAGGTAGAACATGGGCGCCAATATCCATTTGTATTTTTTCGAGGTTTTTAAAAAATGTATCATTTTCAATGGATTCCAAAATGGTGGTTAGTTCGTCGCCGAGGAAGATGGAAACAATAGCCGGAGGCGCTTCATGCCCTCCTAAACGATGATCATTTCCAGCGCCGGCAGCAGAGATACGCATGAGATCAGCATAGTCATCGACAGCTTTAATAACAGCCATCAAAAATACAAGAAATTGAATGTTTTGTGCCGGTGTGCTGCTGGGGTCTAGCAAATTAACACCGTCATTTGTGGTAAGAGACCAGTTATTATGCTTACCACTACCATTGATTCCCTCAAATGGTTTTTCGTGAAGCAGGCACATCAAGCCATGCTTATCAGCAACATTTTTCATGATTTCCATAGTTAGTTGATTGTGATCCACAGCAATGTTTGCAGTATCAAAAATTGGAGCCAATTCATGTTGGGCAGGAGCTACTTCATTATGTTTTGTCTTTGCGGGAATGCCCAGCTTCCATAATTTGTTATCCAAATCACGCATATAGGCGGCAATCTTTGGTTTCAAAGAACCAAAGTAATGATCATCCATTTCTTGACCCTTGGGAGATGGGGCGCCAAATAAGGTTCTTCCACAGAACACTAAATCTTTTCTCTTTTTATATAAATTTTTATCCACTAAGAAATATTCCTGTTCAGGACCAACCGTTGTAGAAACGCTTGTGACAGAGGTATTGCCTAAGAGCTTCAACATCTTCACCGATTCAATATTGAGTGTTTCCATGGATTTTAAAAGCGGTGTCTTTTTATCCAATGCTTCACCATTATGGGAGCAAAAAACAGTTGGAATATATAGAGTGTAGTCTTTGATAAAAGCAGGTGAGGTTGGATCCCATGCAGTATATCCTCGTGCTTCAAATGTAGCGCGTAATCCACCAGAGGGAAAACTAGAAGCATCAGGCTCGCCTTTTACCAGTTCCTTACCAGAAAAGTCCATAATGATTTCACCATCAGATGAAACCGTGATGAAGCTATCGTGCTTTTCAGCAGTAAATCCAGTCATTGGCTGAAACCAATGTGTAAAATGGGTAGCGCCATTTTCTACCGCCCATTCTTTCATCGCTACGGCAACAGAATTAGCAACATCAAGTTCTAAATGGGTGCCGCTCTCGATTGTCTTTCTAAGAGATTTGTACATATCCTTGGGAAGTTTTTGCTTCATCATTTTGTTGTTGAATACAAGACTTCCGTATAGTGTGGGAATTGCATTTTGCATAAAGTTATATCTCCTTTCGATTCAATAATTTTGTTTAATAAAAGACAAAGGTGCTTTGGAACCAGACGAGTTCCAAAGCACCTTTGCTTATGAAATGTAGTATACGCCAAAAAATCAAAATGTCAACCCCTCTTTTTGAAAAAATATGAAAGAATGAAAAACGGGGATTGACAAACGGAGATAAAAGGAACATAATGTTACCAATAAAAAACTGACAAAGGTGTCGGGAACTCTAATAGGGTTTCTGGCCCCTTTTTTGTTTATGTAAAAATGAAGTGGAGGCATATGAAAATGGCAGTAAAATATGTATTTGTAACTGGTGGAGTGGTTTCAGGATTGGGAAAGGGAATAACTGCAGCATCACTTGGAAGGCTCTTAAAAGCACGGGGGTATCAGGTGACAATGCAGAAATTTGATCCTTATATCAATATGGATCCGGGGACGATGAACCCAATTCAGCATGGAGAAGTTTTTGTGACAGAGGACGGGACAGAAACCGACCTTGATTTAGGACACTATGAAAGGTTTATAGATGAAAATTTGGATAAAAACTCCAATGTTACGGCGGGGAAAATCTATTGGTCAGTGCTTCAAAAAGAGCGAAAGGGAGGATATGGCGGCGGAACAGTGCAGGTCATTCCGCATATCACTGATGAAATAAAATCCAGGTTTTATAGAGGAAAAGATACGAAAAAGCAGCAGATTGCCATTATCGAGGTCGGCGGTACGGTTGGGGATATAGAAAGCCAACCATTTTTAGAAGCAATTCGCCAATTTCAACATGAAATCGGACGAAATAATGCGATTCTCGTGCATGTAACCTTAATCCCATATTTGAAAGCATCAGGTGAGCTGAAAACAAAGCCAACCCAGCAAAGTGTGAAAGAGTTGCAAGGAATGGGATTGTGGCCAGATGTTTTAGTCTGTCGAAGTGAATACCAATTACCAGTAGAATTAAGAGAGAAAATAGCGTTGTTTTGTAATGTGGCGAAAGACCATGTGTTGCAGAATTTAGATGTTGAATATTTATATGAGGCACCTTTAGCAATGGAAGAGAATCATCTAGCCCAAGTAGTTTGTGAGTCTTTAGAAATAGCGTGTCCAAAGCCGGATTTGAAAGAATGGGAAAAGATGGTACATGATATGCGTAATCCTCAGACAAAGGTAGAAATTGCTATTGTTGGAAAATACATTCAACTGCATGATGCCTATTTGAGCATTGTAGAAGCGTTACAGCATGGCGGCATTGCCGAGCATGCAAGTGTCAAAATACGTTGGATTGATGCGGAGAAAGTATCTAAAGAGAGTAGTGCGAAGTTATTAGGCGGGGTGGATGGGATCCTTATTCCAGGAGGTTTTGGCACCCGAGGTTCAGAGGGCAAGATTGAGGCGATTTGCTATGCGAGAGAAAAGCAAATTCCGTTTCTTGGGATTTGTTTGGGAATGCAGATGGCGATTGTGGAATTCTCACGCAATGTATTGGGATATGCGAAAGCAAATAGTATTGAGTTAGACCCATATACCTTACAGCCAGTAATTGCACTTATGCCGGAGCAAAATGCGGTGACTGATTTGGGCGGGACATTACGGCTTGGCTCCTATACGTGTATGCTAAAAGAGGGAACCAAGGCGAAATCACTTTACGGGGTGTCAGAGATTGAGGAACGCCATCGTCATCGTTATGAAGTGAACAATGAGTACCGAGAAGAATTAGAAAAACATGGTATGGTTTTGTCAGGACAGTCACCAGATGGCAGGATTATAGAAATGATAGAGCTTTTAGAACATCCATATTTTATTGGAACACAGGGGCATCCAGAATTGAAGTCACGTCCAAATCGTGCCCACCCGTTGTTTCGAGGATTGATTGAAGCAGCGGTGAAGTATGAGCGGCAAAGGAGAAGAGATGATGAAAAGAGAGCAGGGATTATATAGAACACAGTTTGAACATGATAATTGCGGCATCGCAGCGGTGGTGAACAGCAAAGGACTAAAGAGTCATCAGACGGTAGAGAATGCCTTGAAAATTGTTGAAAATTTGGAGCATAGAGCGGGAAAAGATGCGGAGGGAAAGACCGGAGATGGTGTGGGAATACTTCTGCAAATTTCGCATAAATTTTTCAAAAAAGTATGTCAGAAATCCGATATAAGCATTGGTGAGGAGAGGGAATATGGAATAGCCCAGCTTTTTTTCCCGGAAGATGAATTGCAGCGAAATCAAGCAAAGAAAATGTTTGAAATTATCATTGAGAAAGAGGGGCTGGAATTACTTGGATATAGAGAAGTACCGGTGTATTCCGAGGTTTTAGGTCACAAAGCAAAAGCATGTATGCCTTATATCGTACAGGTATTTATCAAAAAGCCAGAGAGGATGGCCAAGGGTCTTGATTTTGACCGAAAGTTATATATTGCTCGGCGGGTGTTTGAGCAGAGTAACGACAACACTTATGTAGTTTCCATGTCCAGCAGAACGATTGTATACAAGGGGATGTTTTTGGTAGATCAATTACGCACTTTTTTTGCCGATCTTCAAGACGAAGAATATGAAACAGCGATTGCTACGGTACACTCTCGATTTAGTACCAATACAAATCCGAGTTGGGAAAGAGCCCATCCAAATCGCTTTATCGTGCATAACGGGGAAATTAATACAATTAGAGGAAATGCTGATAAGATGCAGGCGAGAGAAGAGACAATGGCATCTGAACATTTGAAAAATCAACTGCATAAAGTCCTTCCAGTAGTGGATAGAAGAGGCTCTGATTCAGCAATGCTTGATAATACTTTAGAATTTTTGGTAATGAGTGGCATGGAGCTGCCGCTAGCAGTGATGATTACCATACCAGAACCGTGGGCGAATAATCAGACCTTGTCACAGGAAAAGAGAGACTTTTATCAATATTATGCAACGATGATGGAGCCATGGGATGGGCCGGCTTCGATTGTGTTTACCGATGGTGATATTATCGGTGCGGTACTGGATCGAAACGGACTCCGTCCATCTCGATATTATGTCATGAAAAATGGTGATGTGGTTCTGTCCTCAGAAGTAGGGGTTTTAAAAATACCAGAAGAGGAAATTGTCTTAAAAGAAAGATTGCACCCCGGCAAGATGTTGTTGATCGATACCATCAAGGGAAATATTTTAGATGATAATGAAATTAAGGAAGCATATGCAAAAGCACAGCCTTATGGAGAGTGGTTGGATAGCAATTTGGTAGAACTAAGAAATTTAAAAATTCCCAATATACGCATAAAAGAATATAGTCACAATCAGAGAGTGTGTTTGCAAAAAGCCTTTGGTTATAGCTATGAGGACTATCGAAACTCTATCTATAACATGGCGTTAAAAGGCGTGGAGGGAACTGCGGCGATGGGGGCGGATATTCCATTAGCAGTGCTTTCCAAGAAAAATTGTTCCCTGTTTGATTATTTCAAACAACTTTTTGCTCAAGTGACCAATCCGCCGATAGATGCTATTCGCGAGGAGATTGTTACTAGCACGACTGTCTATGGTGGAAAAGACGGAAATCTCATCGAACAAACAGAAGAAAATTGTCAAATGCTTAAGATTGAAAATCCAATTTTAACGAATACCGATTTATTGAAGATTAAGCATATGAAAGTAGAGGGCTTTAAAGTTGCAGTAGTTTCAATTATCTATTACAAAAGCACAAAACTTGTGCGTGCTATTGAACGCATTTTTGTAGAGGTGGATAAGGCTTATCAGGACGGAGCGAATATAGTTATTCTCTCAGATCGTGGAGTGGATGAAAACCATGTTCCAATTCCATCATTATTGGCAGTATCAGCGGTTCATCAACATTTGGTAAACACGAAAAAACAGACATCACTTTCCTTGATTTTAGAATCAGGTGAACCAAGAGAAGTACATCATTTTGCGACACTTTTGGGATATGGTGCTTGTGCGGTGAATCCCTATCTTGCCCAAGATACAATCGGGGAGTTGATTAGTGAAAAATTATTGGATAAAGATTATTATGCGGCGGTAAATGATTATAATCATGCAGTGATACATGGAATTGTAAAGATTGCCTCGAAAATGGGCATTTCGACAATTCAGTCATATCAAGGTGCTAAGGTTTTTGAAGTGATTGGGATTTCTAATGAAGTGATTGAGAGATATTTTGCAGGGACAGTGAGTCGTATCGGTGGCATCACTTTGGAAGACATAGCGACGAATATGGATACTTGGCATTCTAAAGCGTTTGATCCGCTAGGGCGTGCGACCGATTTGACACTGGACAGCGTAGGAAAGCATAAAATGCGAAGCGGCGGCGAAGAGCATCGTTACAATCCAGCAACGATACATATGTTACAAAAAGCTACACGGATGGATGATTATGAAATGTTTAAAAAATATACAAAAATGGTGGATGAAGAGAGAAATGGCAACTTACGAACACTGATGGATTTCAGATTTGCCAAAAAACCAATACCGATTGAAGAGGTCGAAAGTGTGAAGTCAATCGTAAAACGCTTTAAGACAGGGGCGATGTCCTACGGTTCGATTTCACAGGAAGCACATGAAACGTTAGCGATTGCGATGAACAAAATACATGGGAAATCAAATACCGGTGAGGGTGGTGAAAGCGATGAGCGCTTAGATTCAGCGGGGGAAAAAGAAGACAGATGCTCCGCAATCAAACAAGTGGCAAGCGGACGCTTTGGTGTCACAAGCAGATACTTGGTCAATGCGAAAGAAATACAGATTAAAATGGCACAAGGAGCTAAACCAGGTGAGGGTGGTCATCTTCCGGCTAAAAAAGTGTATCCGTGGATTGCCAAGACCAGACATTCGACGCCAGGGGTAAGTTTAATTTCGCCGCCGCCACATCATGATATCTATTCGATTGAGGATTTGGCACAGTTAATTTATGATTTGAAGAATGCGAATAAATATGCAAATATTTCTGTTAAATTAGTTTCAGAGGCCGGCGTGGGAACGGTTGCAGCCGGTGTGGCAAAGGCGGGAGCACAGATTATTTTAATCTCTGGTTCTGACGGCGGTACTGGTGCAGCACCGGAAAGTTCGATTTATCATGCGGGTATGCCGTGGGAATTGGGATTAGCAGAGACACATCAAACTTGCAAAGCAATGGCTTGCGTGATCGAGTTATACTGGAAACTGACGGGAAGCTGATGAGCGGTCGTGATGTGGCGATTGCCGCACTTTTGGGAGCAGAAGAGTTTGGATTTGCGACAGCACCTTTGGTAACGATGGGTTGTGTTATGATGCGGGTTTGTGATTTAGATACTTGTCCGGTAGGGGTGGCAACACAGAATCCCAAGCTGCGGAAATGTTTCAAAGGAAAACCGGAGTATGTGATGAACTTTATGTACTTTATTGCCGAAGAACTGCGAGAATACATGGCAAAATTAGGTGTTCGTACAATATCTGAAATGGTTGGGAAAAGTGATTTACTGAAAGTAAAAGAAGAAGTGAAGCACCCAAGTACAGCAAAGCTTGATATCCGTGCAATTATAGAGAATCCCCATATAGAGGATAAACACAGAATTTTTAATCCAGAAAAGGTTTATGATTTCCAATTAGAAAATACGATTGATGAAAAGATTTTTTTGAAAAAATTTGAAAGAGCATTGAAAAAAGGAGAAAAGGCATCAATATCGGTGGAGGTTGGCAATACTGATAGAACCTTAGGCACTATTTTGGGGGCAGAGATTACCAGATGGCATAAGAACGGTTTGCCAGAAGACACTATAACCATCAACACCAAAGGTGCCGGCGGACAAAGTTTTGGTGCGTTTATACCAAAGGGACTAACCTTGCAATTAGAGGGTGATACCAATGATTACTATGGCAAAGGGCTTTCAGGAGGAAAATTAGTTATTTATCCGCCGAAAGTAAGAAACTATAGTGCCAAGGACAACATGATTGCGGGAAATGTTGCTCTTTACGGTGCGACAAGCGGAAAGGTATTTATAAATGGAATCGCTGGTGAGCGGTTTGCAGTTAGAAACTCAGGTGCTCATGCAGTTGTTGAGGGGGTAGGAGAACATGGCTGCGAATACATGACCGGCGGTCGTGTGGTGATATTAGGAGCGACTGGTAAAAACTTTGCGGCAGGTATGAGTGGAGGAATTGTCTATGTTTTAGATGAGCAGAACAGCTTATATAAAAATCTGAACAAAGAGATGATTTCTATTGAAAAAATGCAAAACAAGGCCGATATAGAGGAATTAAAAAGCCTTATTGTGGAACATGCTGATTTAACAGGGTCAGAAAAGGCAACGCAAATCTTGAAGGATTTCAAAGGATATCTGCCAAAATTCAAAAAGATTATTCCTTATGATTATAAAAAAATGATGGCTTTAAGCATCAAGCTAGAGGAACAAGGAATTAGCAAATCACAAGCACAACTGGAGGCATTTACCGAAGTATTTCAAAAATAGAGGAAACATTGGGGGTGAAAAAATGGGAAATCCAACAGGATTTTTAGAATATGAGAGAAAAGAAGCAAAATCAAAAGAGCCTCTCTTAAGAATTGCTGATTTTAATGAATTTAAAAAAGAGTTGTCGATTGAAGAACAACAATTACAAGGAGCACGTTGTATGGAATGCGGCATTCCCTTTTGTCAAGCGGGTATGATGATAGAAGGAATGACTTCGGGTTGTCCGTTACATAATTTGGTACCGGAGTTAAATGACTTGGTATACAGTGGAAAATGGAAGCAAGCATATGAGAGACTTGCTAAGAACCATAGCTTTCCCGAGTTTACCAGCCATGTATGTCCGGCATTATGTGAGGCAGCTTGTACCTGCAACATTAACGGTGAGCCGGTGAGCAGCAAAGAAAATGAAAAAGCGATTATAGAGATGGCGTTTAAAGCAGGTTGGGTAATTCCCCAAGAAGTGAAAGTTCGAACCGAAAAAAAAGTAGCAGTTGTAGGCAGCGGACCGGCTGGGCTTGCAGCCGCACAGTTGCTTAATCAAAAAGGGCATTGGGTGACGGTATTTGAACGAAGTGATAGAATTGGCGGGCTTTTACAATATGGCATTCCCAATATGAAATTGGATAAAACGATTATTGAACGCAGAGTAAAAATCTTAGAGGCAGAGGGGATCGTTTTTAAAACTGGTGTAGATATCGGGAAAGACGTGAAAGCTGCGGAGTTGTCGAAGGAATTTGACCGCATCATACTCGCATGCGGGGCTTCAAATCCAAGAGATATTGAGGCGATAGGACGAGATGCAAATAACATTTACTTCGCAGTAGATTTTCTGAAATCAGTAACGAAGAGTCTTCTTGCATCAAATCTAAAAGATGAACAATTTGTTCAAGTGAAAGGCAAAAATGTGATTGTAATCGGCGGCGGGGATACAGGAAATGATTGTGTCGGAACCGTTATCCGCTTGGGTGCAAAGTCAGTAGTGCAATTAGAGATGATGGCAAAACCGCCAGAGGTTAGAAGTGCGGATAATCCATGGCCTGAGTGGCCGAAGATACTGAAAACTGATTATGGACAAGAAGAAGCGATTGCGGTTTTTGGTCAGGATCCCAGAAGATATCAAACAACAGTAAAGGAATTTATCAAGGACGGCAAAGGAAATGTGGAAAAAGTGAAGATTGTAAAATTAGAAGTCCAAAAAGATGAAAAGACGGGATTTATAAAGATGGTGCCAGTAGAAAATTCTGAAGAAGTCATAAATGCACAAGTGGTACTGATTGCGGCAGGCTTCCTTGGCAGTCAAGAATATGTTATCGACGCTTTTAAAATATCGGTAGATGCAAGAGATAATGTCATGACACCGGAAGCAGAATATCAAACAAATGTGGCGAATATATTTACCGCAGGAGATATGCACAGAGGGCAGTCATTGGTAGTGTGGGCGATTACAGAGGGTCGTGCAGCAGCAAAAGCGGTGGATAGGTCACTGATGGGGTATACAATATGAAAAAAGCTTTTTTAATTCTTGAGGATGGGCATGTATTTGCCGGAAAGAGCATTGGCTCTTCAACAGAAGTTATTAGTGAATTAGTGTTCAACACTTCGATGACAGGATACTTAGAAGTGCTGACTGATCCCTCGTATTCAGGGCAGGCTGTATGTATGACATATCCGCTGATCGGAAATTATGGGGTTTGCTATGAGGATATGGAGTCAGCAAAGCCTTGGGTGGATGGTTATATTGTTCAAGAGCTTTCCCGAAGAGCTAGTAATTTTCGCAATGAGGCTGATATTCAGGTGTTTTTGAAACACTTTAATATTTCTGGAATCGCCGGAATCGACACAAGAGCATTGACAAAAATTCTTCGCGAAAAAGGAACCATGAACGGAATGATTACGACAGATGAGAATTATGATTTGAATTGTATTCTTCCGAAAATAAAAGCATATAGCACTGGTAAAGAAGTGGGAAAAGTGACTTGTTTAGAGAAAATAATTTTAAAAGGAGAGGGAAAAAGAGTCGCCCTTTTAGATTTGGGAGCAAAAGAGAGCATTGCCAAATCATTGCAACAAAGAGGGTGCGAGGTGACGATTTATCCTGCATCAACGAGTGCTGAAGAGATTTTGGCAGACAAGCCAGAGGGAATTATGTTATCAAATGGTCCGGGAGATCCCGAAGAGTGTACCGAGATAATTAAAGAAATACATAAATTATATGAAGCGGATATTCCCATATTCGCAATTTGTTTAGGACATCAGTTGATGGCATTAGCGAATGGTATCAAGACCTATAAGATGAAATACGGACATCGCGGGGGCAATCACCCAGTAAAAGATTTAGAGACGAACAGAGTTTATATCTCATCACAAAATCATGGATATGTGGTAGATGTGGAGGGGCTAGATACGAAAATAGCGGTTCCAGCATTTGTAAATGTGAATGATGGGACAAATGAGGGTTTGAAATATGTGGGGAAAAATATTTTTACCGTACAGTTTCATCCGGAAGCTTCTCCGGGGCCACAAGATTCAAACTATTTATTTGACAAATTTATAGAAATGATGGGAGGGACAGCATAATGCCCAAGAATCTGAATATTAAAAAGGTTTTAGTGATAGGCTCAGGGCCAATTATAATCGGACAAGCTGCAGAATTTGATTATGCAGGAACACAAGCCTGTCGTTCGCTACAAGAAGAGGGGATAGAGGTGGTGCTGTTAAACTCTAATCCGGCGACAATTATGACCGATAAAGATATTGCGGATAAAGTATATATAGAGCCGCTTACGATAGAAGTCTTAGAACAATTAATATTAAAAGAACAACCGGACAGTATTTTGCCGACATTAGGCGGGCAGGCGGGATTAAATCTGGCAATGGAACTGGAGGAAAGAGGATTTCTAAGCAGGCATCAAGTGCAACTAATTGGAACCACCTCTTTGACCATTAAAAAAGCGGAAGATCGCCAAGAGTTTAAAGACACCATGGAAAAAATAGGAGAACCAATCGCTGCCTCATTAGTGGTGAAAACGGTTGAAGCGGGGGTTACATTTGCTCAAGCGATTGGCTATCCGGTAGTACTTCGACCAGCTTATACACTGGGCGGAAGCGGCGGTGGCATTGCCGATGATGAAATACAGTTGATAGAGATTCTTGAGAATGGTTTACGTTTGTCGCGGGTGGGAGAAGTTTTAGTAGAACGCTGCATTGCGGGCTGGAAAGAAATTGAATATGAAGTAATGAGAGATGGAGCAGGAAATTGTATCACCGTGTGCAATATGGAAAATATTGATCCAGTCGGCGTTCATACTGGGGATAGTATCGTAGTGGCACCCTCGCAGACATTAAGTGATAAAGAGTATCAAATGCTTCGTACATCGGCACTTAATATTATCGCCGAGCTAGGCATTGTTGGTGGTTGCAATGTGCAATATGCATTAAATCCAACCAGCTTTGAATACTGCGTGATAGAGGTCAATCCGCGAGTGTCAAGATCTTCTGCCTTGGCGAGCAAGGCAACAGGATATCCGATTGCCAAAGTTGCTGCGAAAATAGCACTTGGCTATACTTTAGATGAAATTGTGAATACGATTACCGGAAAGACATATGCGAGCTTTGAACCGATGTTGGACTATTGTGTGGTGAAGATTCCACGCTTACCTTTTGATAAATTCATCAGTGCCAAGCGTACCCTTACCACCCAGATGAAAGCGACTGGTGAAGTGATGAGCATTTGTAATAGCTTTGAAGGGGCATTGATGAAAGCGATACGCTCGCTGGAACAGCATGTGGATAGCTTGATGTCATATGATTTTGACAATCTATCTCGTCAGGAGATGAAGCAGGCGTTAAAAATTGTTGATGATATGCGTTTATGGAGAATTGCACAGGCATTGCGGATAGGAATTGTTCAAGAAGAAATTCACGCAATTACAAAGATTGATTTATGGTTTATAGATAAAATAGCGCTTCTAACGGAGATGGAATTTGCTTTGAAAACAAAGGAACTGACCGAAGAGCTATTAAGAGAGGCGAAGCGGATAGAGTTTCCGGACCATCTGATCGGAAAATTAAGCGGTAAAACAGAAAAAGAAATTAAAGCACTTCGTATGAAATATAATATCAAAGCTGCTTATAAAATGGTAGATACTTGTGCAGCCGAATTTGCAGCTCAAACACCATACTACTATTCCGTGTACGGCGGTGAAAATGAAGCGGTAGATACAAAGCCAAAGAAAAAGGTTATGATTTTAGGGTCGGGGCCGATTCGTATTGGGCAGGGAATTGAATTTGATTTTTGTTCCGTACATTGTACACAGGCCTTTGCAAGAGAGGGATATCAAACGATTATTGTTAATAATAATCCGGAGACTGTGAGTACAGATTTTGACATTGCTGATAAGTTATATTTTGAGCCATTGACGCCAGAAGACGTAGAAAATATTGTTAATGTTGAAAAACCGGATGGAGCGATAGTTCAATTTGGCGGACAGACAGCGATTAAGTTGACAAAAGCATTAATGGACATCGGCGTTCCTATTTTGGGAACCTCAGCCGCGAATGTAGATGCAGCAGAGGATAGAGAATTGTTTGGTAAAATTTTGCAAGATTGCCAGATTCCGCGAGCAAAGGGGTACACTGTATATACAGAGGAAGAGGCAATTCATGCAGCACAAAAATTGGGATATCCGGTGCTGGTTCGTCCTTCTTATGTTTTGGGCGGGCAGGGTATGCAGATTGCGATTAATGATGAAGATGTAAGACAATATATTGGTATTATCAATAGAACGATACAAGAACATCCGATTTTAGTGGATAAATATTTGATGGGTAAGGAAATTGAAGTGGATGCGGTATGCGATGGTGAGGACATTATAATTCCCGGAATCATGGAACATATTGAACGAGCAGGCATTCATTCGGGGGATAGTATTTCAGTCTATCCGGTGCAGACGATTAGTCAAAGTCAGCAAAAAACGATTGAAGAGTATACAAGACGTTTGGCAAAAGCACTCCATGTAATCGGAATGATTAATATTCAGTTTGTTGTTTGTGAAGATGGAGTATATGTTATTGAGGTCAATCCGCGTTCAAGCCGTACCGTACCATATATTAGCAAAGTGACCGGAATTCCCATCGTCACATTAGCGACAAAGGTTATTACTGGGAAAAAATTAGTGGATATGGGCTATACGTCAGGCTTGCAAGATAAAGCGAAATATATCGCCATCAAGATGCCAGTATTTTCTTTTGAAAAAATCCGTGGTGCCGATGTCAGTTTGGGGCCAGAGATGAAATCTACAGGGGAATGTTTGGGTATCGCCGAAAATTTCAACGAAGCATTGTACAAAGCATTTTTAGGAGCTGGTGTTAAATTGCCAAAATATAAAAATATGATTATGACTATAAGAGATGAAGATAAGGAAGAAGCGGTGGAGATTGCTAAGCGATTTGAAGCCCTTGGATATCGTATTTTCTCGACGCGGGGTACACAGGCGGTTTTGGAAGCAGCAGGTGTGAGAGCGATAGGCACGAATAAGATTGAGCAGGCTTTTCCGACTTTATTAGATTTGATATTGGAGCATAAGATGGATTTGGTTATTGATATTCCATCAGTCGGTGTGGAGCATGCAAAGGACGGATTTTTAATCCGCAGAAATGCGATTGAAACAGGTGTCAATGTATTGACTGCAATAGATACCGCAAGAGCATTAGTTACCAGCTTGGAGAACACCGATTTGAATAAACTGACACTGATTGACATTGCACAAATTTAGTGCCAATAGATTTAGGGGGAGGTGTGGTATGGATTATATAGGCGATAAACAAAAGGAAATAAAAACAAAATTTCAAAAATTTTTGGACGCCAAAGAAAATGATGTTATAATTGTAGAAGGTGCCGTTCATAGTATTCGTGATATGGGAGAGATTACATTCATTATATTGAGGGGGCGTGAGGGGTTATTGCAGACCGTTTGGGAAAAGGAAGTTGTTGCGGGTACATTCCATGAATTAAGAGAGGGAGATTGCCTCCGTTTAAAGGGAAAGGTAAAATCTGAGGAACGGGCAATACACCAAAAGGAACTGCAGATTACAACCGTGGAATTTCTATCAAAAGCGAGTGGGCCATTGCCGCTGCCAATCGGAAAATGGAAAATGAATACTTCCTTAGAGGCAAAGCTGAACCATCGTGTGCTTTCTCTTCGTAATGTTCGGGAACGTGCCAAATTTCGTATTCAAGAAGGGTTGGTACGAGCGTTTAGAGATTATTTGTATGAACAGGGATTTACGGAGATACATACACCCAAAATTGGGGCGAAGAGTGCCGAGGGTGGTGCAAATTTATTCAAACTTTCCTATTTTCATCAGCCAGCGATATTGCAGCAGAGTCCACAGCTATATAAGCAGATGATGGTCGGTGTATTTGACCGAGTTTTTGAAACAGGGCCTGTGTTTCGAGCGGAAAAGCATAACACCAGAAGACATCTCAATGAATATACTAGCTTGGATTTTGAGATGGGATACGTTGATAGCTTTTTTGATGTGTGTGAAGTAGAGATAGGATATTTGCAGTATGCAATGATATTATTGAGAACAGAATATGAAAAAGAATTAGAATTGTTAAATGTCGATTTGCCGGATGTCAGCCGGATTCCTTATGTGCGTTTTGATGAGGCGAAACGTCTTGTAGCCGAAAAATACAAAAGGCCAATCCGCAATCCATTTGATTTGGAGCCAGAGGAAGAAGGGCTGATAGGGCGATATATGAAGGAAGAACATCATTCGGATTTCGTCTTTATTACACATTATCCGTCTAAGAAACGGCCGTTCTATACACTGGACGATTCACGAGATGAGCGTTATACCCTTAGTTTTGATTTGTTGTTTAAGGGAGTAGAAGTGACGACAGGCGGACAAAGAGTACATGATTATGCAAAATTGATGGAAAAAATTGAGAAAAAGGGGATGACCCCTGAGGGACTAGAGCAATATCTTGATGCGTTTCGATTCGGTATGCCGCCGCATGGAGGGCTTGGAATCGGATTGGAACGTCTTGCGATGCAGTTATTAGGCGAGGAAAATATTCGAGAAGCATGCCTATTCCCAAGAGATATGAGCAGATTAGAACCATAGGAGGATAGACATATGGGTACTAAAATAGACGATAAGGTTATGGAAAATGTAGAAATTCTTGCGAAACTCGAGTTGACAGCAAAAGAGCGCGAAAAAGCGAAAATAGAGATGGAAAAGATACTCACATATGTGGAAAAGTTAGGTGAGTTGGATACCGACGATACTGAGCCGCTGGTACATATTTTGCCCCAAGTGAATGTGTTTCGAGAAGATTGTGTGACGAATGGTGACGGGCAAGAAGCAGCATTAACAAATGCACCAAGGAGCAGAAATGGACAGTATCAGGTGCCAAAAACAGTTTAGTGAGGGGGAGCAATTATGGAAATACTGCGAATGTCAGCGATAGAACTCAGCGAAAATCTTCAAAGCAAAAAAGTTACAGTAAGAGAAGCGGTAGCAGCGTATAGAGGGCAGATTCAGGTTATGGAGCCAAAGGTGCATGCATTTCTTTCGGTTGATGATACATTATTAGAAGAGAGAATACAAGAAGTAGAAGTAGGAATAGCAAATGGAAAATATCGCGGAGCGCTGGCAGGCGTTCCGGTTGCAATCAAGGACAATATTTGTACCAAGGGGCAGAGGACGACCTGTGCTTCAAAAATGTTGGAAAACTTTATCCCAACTTATAATGCGGAGGTCGTGACACGTTTGGAAGAAGCGGGAATGATTATCATAGGGAAGACCAATATGGATGAGTTTGCAATGGGAAGTACAAGCGAAACTTCGGCGTTTGGAGAAACTAAAAATCCGTGGAATTTACAACATGTATCCGGTGGTTCATCAGGCGGTTCTTGTGTTGCGGTGGCATCAGGAGAGGCGCCATTAGCGTTAGGCAGTGATACTGGGGGGTCGATACGGCAACCAGCCGCATTTTGCGGTGTTGTTGGATTAAAACCAACATATGGAAGAATTTCACGTTATGGCCTCATCGCCTATGCGTCTTCGCTTGATCAGATCGGGCCGATAGGAAAGACGGTGAAAGATTGTGCCGCGCTCTATGAGGTGATTGTCGGACATGATGAAAAGGATAGCACTAGCCATAAAGAGCGAAATGCAGACGGAAAAACAGCATCAATTAATTTGCAAAAGGACATGATAAATAAAACGCTTGCAGGGGCGAAGATCGGTGTTCCAAAGGAATATCTTGCTGAGGGAACAGATGATGAAGTGAAAATAGCGTTGGAAGAAGCGATTGCTTTGCTGGAGGAAAACGGAGCAAAAGTAGAATACTTTTCACTCGGAATGGTGGACTATGTGGTTCCGGCATATTATATCATTGCATGTGCAGAAGCGAGTTCTAACCTAGAGCGATTTGACGGTGTGAAATATGGATATAGCAGTGATGAGGCCAAAAGTTTACATGATATGTATAAAAGAAGTCGTGGAGAGGGATTTGGCGAAGAGGTCAAAAGAAGAATTCTACTGGGTTCATTTGTGCTAAGTGCTGGATATTACGATGCTTACTATTTGAAAGCATTAAAGGTAAAATCAATGATTAAAAAATCTTTTGATGAAGCATTTTCGGTATATGATTGTATTCTTGCACCAGTGGCACCGACAGCAGCGCCAAAGCTGGGCACAAGTCTTCAGGATCCATTACAGATGTATCTTGGTGATATCTATACAGTGGCGGTCAACCTCGCAGGACTTCCGGCCATAAGTTTACCGTGTAAAAGAGATGAACAGGGATTGCCGATTGGTATGCAGTTGATTGGGGATTGTTTTGAGGAAGAGAAACTCTTTCAATTAGCAGCAGCTTATGAAAGTCTACGTGAACCATTTCCGAGGGCATGGGAAAAGGAGGGGAAATAATGGCAAAACAGTATGAAACAGTAATCGGTCTGGAAGTACATGTGGAACTTTCCACTAAGACAAAAATATTCTGCGGTTGTTCTTCTGAATTTGGTGGAACGCCCAATGCCCACACTTGTCCAGTTTGTACAGGTATGCCAGGAGCACTTCCGGTGCTGAACAAACAAGTGGTGGAATATGCGCTGTCACTGGGGAAAGCGATGAACTGTGAAGTGAACCAATACTGTCGGTTTGATCGGAAAAATTATTTCTATCCGGACAATCCCCAGAACTATCAGATTTCTCAGTTATACCTGCCGATTTGCAAAGATGGTTGGCTGGAAATTGCCACCGAAACAGGCATAAAAAAGATAGGAATTCATGAAATGCATATGGAAGAGGATGCTGGCAAATTGCTTCATGATGAGTGGGAGAATTGTTCGCTTGTTGACTATAATAGAAGTGGAGTGCCATTACTGGAGATTGTTTCGAGGCCAGATATGCGAACCGCAGAAGAGGTGATTGCATATTTAGAAAAATTGCGTCTGCTTTGTCAATATTTAGGGATTTCCGATTGTAAATTACAGGAGGGTTCTATGCGAGTGGATGTGAACCTATCCATTCGTGAAGTGGGAAGTGATGGATTAGGAACGCGAAGTGAGATGAAAAATCTAAATTCGTTCAAGGCCATCACACGCGCTATTGCCGGAGAACATGAGCGACAGATTGAGTTATTGGCAGCGGGCAAGAGGGTGCTTCAAGAAACTAGACGCTGGGACGACAATAAAGAAGCCTCTTATAGTATGCGATCAAAAGAAGATGCCAAAGATTATCGGTATTTTCCAGATCCAGACTTACAACCAATAATGATTTCTGATGAATGGATTGTGCAGGTTCAAAAAAAACGTCCGGAATTTCAGGAAGAAAAGGAAAAGCGTTACCAAAAAGAATATCATCTATCACAATATGACGCTTCGGTATTAACGCAGAATAAACATTTGGCAGAAATGTTTGAGGAAACAGCAAAACTATGCGACAGTCCTAAAAAAGTGGCTAACTGGTTTATGGGTGAAGTGTTTCGGCAGATGAAAGAGAAAAATATGATACCAGAAGACATAATTTTTACTCCCCAGCATTTAGCCGACTTGATTTCATCATTAGAAAGAAAGGAAATCAGTCAGCAAAGTGCGAAAGAAGTATTTGGCGAGATTATGGCACGAGATATCGAACCCATGTCCTATATAAAAGAACATGGTTTGCTCATGGTTCAAGATAGTGGCGAAGTGGAGAGAGTTGTTGATGAGGTGCTGCTTGCAAACCAGAAAGTAGTGGCGGAGCTGCGAAGTGGAAAGGAAAAAGTGATAGGTTTTCTTGTGGGACAAGTGATGAAGAGAATGAAAGGGAAAGCTGATCCAACAGAGCTTAATAGGATAATTCAAGAAAAATGCAGATGAAGAATGTGTCTCAACTGGAAAAGGTTTTGTACATAATATCTAAATAGTGATGCATAATATTGGATAATAAGTGGAAAAAAGAATAAACGGTTAAAAAATATTGTGCAGAACAGAAAAAAGTGTTACGATAAACACAACTGGTGGAAACGTTACCGACAACGTTACCAAAACAAAGCCATATAAAAAGGAGAAGGATATTATGAAAATCAAAAAGTTAGTAGCACTCACATTGACAGGGCTTCTTGCTCTAGGTGTTTTCACAGCTTGTAGTAGTAAAAAAGATGATAAGGGGTCTGTATATTATTTGAATTTCAAACCAGAAGTTGCGGAGCAATGGGAAGAAATTGCGAAACAATATACAGAGGCGACAGGTGTGGAGGTTAAAGTTGTAACAGCGGCATCTGGAGGATATGAATCCACTTTAAAGTCTGAAGTTGCAAAGAAAAATCCGCCGACACTATTTCAAATCAATGGTCCGGTCGGTTATCAATCATGGAAAGACTATTGTTTAGATTTAAGTGATACTGAGTTGTATAAGAACCTTTCAGACAAAGGGCTTGCGGTTACAGACGGAGATGGAGTTTATGGAATTCCCTATGTGGTAGAGGGTTATGGAATTATTTATAACAATGCAATTATGGAAGAATATTTTGCATTAGCGGATAAAGCGGTGAGTATTTCTTCGGCAGAGGAGATTAAAGATTTTGACACATTAAAAGCAGTAGTAGAAGACATGACAGCGAAAAAAGAAGTTTTAGGAATTGAGGGAGCATTTTCTTCCACATCTTTTGCACCAGGAGAGGATTGGAGATGGCAGACACACTTAGCAAATGTTCCGGTATATTATGAATATCAAGCAGATGGAGTGGCTGATAAGAATGACCTTGATTTTGCTTATGCCGAAAACTATAAAAATATTTTTGACTTATATTTGAATAATTCAGTGACAGCACCAGGGCTAATTGGTTCAAAAACAGTAGAGGATTCAATGGCAGAGTTTGCCCTTGGAAAATCGGCTTTGGTTCAAAACGGTAACTGGGGTTGGGGACAGATTTCAGGAGTAACCGGCAATATCGTGAAAGAAGAAGATGTAAGATTTCTGCCAATTTATACTGGAATGCCAGATGATCAGCAACAAGGTTTATGTATTGGAACAGAAAACTTTTTCTGTGTGAACAGTAAAGTGAGTGAAGCGGATCAAAAGGCAACGATTGATTTTGTGAATTGGCTGACCACATCAGAAGAAGGAAAATCATATATGACAAATGATTTAGGGTTTATTTCACCGTTCAGCACTTTTTCAGAGAATGAGCAGCCAAGTGATCCTTTAGCATTAGAAATCGTAAAATCAATGAACGATAACAGTCAAGTGTCAGTGACATGGAACTTTACAACATTCCCAAGCCAAGCATTTAAAGACAGCTTTGGTGCAAATTTACTTCAATATGCACAGGGAAATAAAGAATGGGACGCGGTGGTGTCTGAAATGAAAGCGGATTGGGCAACAGAAAAGGCTGCGATGGCCGAATAGAGCCTTTATGAAAAAGATATGGGGAGCATGAATTTGCTTCCCATATCTGTATATTTATAAGAAAAAGTAAATGTGTTAATAAATTATGATGAAAAAAACAGGAGGGACTTATGCAAAAATCAATAAAACGTTATTTTCCGATCTTTGTTTTACCCACCCTTTTGGCTTTTGTAATTGCTTTCTTAGTGCCATTTATTATGGGGGTATATTTATCTTTTTGTAAATTTATAACGGTGAGAGATGCAACATTTGTGGGTGTGAGCAATTATATTCGAATGTTTCAAGATAAAGATTTTATTCAGGCTCTTGGTTTTACGGTAATGTTTACGATTGTTACAATGGGAACGGTAAATCTGTTTTCTTTCTTTTTAGCCCTTGGACTGACAAGGAAAATAAAGGGGACAAATATTTTTCGAACCGTCTTTTTCATGCCTAATTTAATTGGGGGAATTGTCTTGGGATATATTTGGCAGTTGATTATTAATGGGGTATTACTGGCAAAGGGTGTAACGATTACAACCAGTTCAGGATATGGTTTTTGGGGAATGGTTATTTTAATGAACTGGCAGTTAATTGGCTATATGATGATTATATATATTGCTGGGATACAGAATATTTCACCAGAATTAACAGAAGCTGCAAAAATAGATGGTGCAACTGGTTTTCAGATTTTGAAACAGATAACAATACCATTGGTAATGCCATCAATCACGATTTGTCTATTCTTAACATTGACAAATTCTTTTAAAATGTTTGACCAGAACTTGGCATTAACAGCCGGAGGTCCGGGAAAAGAAACGCAAATGCTGGCTCTGGATATTTTCAATACATTTTACGGCAGAGTGGGCTCAGAAGGTGTAGGTCAGGCGAAGGCAGTTGTTTTCTTCTTGATTGTAGCGATTATTGCACTGGTTCAATTATTTATTACAAGACGTAAGGAGGTTGAAAATTAATGACTGGATTATCAAAAGGAAAAAGTAGATTTCTAAGTGTGTTTATAGGGATTTGTGCGGTGATGTTTATTATGCCAATATTTATTATTTTGATGAACTCTTTTAAAAGCAAGCTTTATATTAGTGATGTGCCGTTTCAATTTCCGACCAGTGAAACCTTTGTACGTTTAGAAAATTATATTAGTGGTATTGCTAGAACTGGTTTTATCCGAGCCTTTGGCTGGACGACTTTCATCACTGTTGGTTCGGTTGCCGTGATATTAATTGGTACATCAATGACAGCGTGGTATATCACTAGAGTAAAAGGGAAATTTACAAGCACTTTATATTATTTATTTGTGTTTGCGATGATTGTGCCATTCCAAATGGTAATGTTTACTATGTCAGTAGTGGCAAATGTGTTATACTTAGATAATCCGATTGGAATTATATTTATCTATCTAGGATTTGGCTCCGGTTTATCAGTGTTTATGTTTTCCGGATTTATCAAATCAATTCCTTTAGAAATAGAGGAAGCAACGTTGATAGATGGGTGTAATCCGATACAGACATTTTTTAAAATAGTGTTGCCAATCTTAAAGCCGACAGCAATTACAGTGGCGATTTTAAATGCCATGTGGATATGGAATGATTATTTGTTGCCTTATCTGGTAATCGGTAATGAGTATCGGACGATTCCGGTAGCCATCCAGTATTTGCGAGGTGGTTATGGTTCGATAGACATGGGGGCGATGATGGCAATGTTAGTATTGGCAATTCTGCCAATTATTATATTTTACCTGCTCTGCCAAAAGCATATTATTGAGGGGGTAGCAGCTGGTGCAGTAAAAGGATAGGAGAGAGATGACATGACAAGAGCAAGCGGAATATTATTGCCAGTTTTTAGCATTCCATCAAAGTATGGAATAGGCTGTTTTTCAAAAGAAGCATACACATTTATAGACCAACTTAAGCGGGCAGGGCAGAAATACTGGCAGTTACTTCCTTTGGGACCTACAAGTTATGGCGATTCGCCATATCAAGCTTTTTCAACCTTTGCAGGAAATCCTTACTTTATTGATTTGGAAAGATTAATACAGGAGGGGCTATTAGAAAAGGAAGAATGTGATAGTGTAAATTTTGGGACGGATAATAGATATGTTGATTATGGACAAATTTATCAAACAAGAAAAAATGTTTTATGGAAAGCATTTAAAAGAAATCATATGGAAAATGATGAGAATTATAACAACTTTGTGGCGGAAAATCAGGAATGGTTACCGGACTACGCTTTATTCATGGCCGTGAAATCTCATTTTGGGGACAGAAGCTGGTTGGAGTGGGACGAAGATATTCGGATGAGAGAAAATTTAGCAATAGAGCGATATAAAAATATGTTGCAAGAGGAAATAGCATATTATTATTTTGTGCAATATAAATTCAAACAACAGTGGACAGATTTAAAAAGATATGCAAATGAAAAGGGAATTGAAATTATTGGTGATATTCCCATTTATGTAGCTCTTGATAGTGCGGACACATGGACTAGGCCAGAATTGTTTCAAATGAATGCCGATAGAATACCGACTGCACAGGCAGGCTGTCCACCGGATGGTTTTTCCGCGACAGGGCAATTATGGGGAAATCCATTGTATGATTGGGAGTATCATAAAGAAACAGGATATGAATGGTGGTGTAATCGGGTTGCATACCATCAAAAACTTTATGATGTCATACGGATTGACCATTTTAGAGGTTTGGATGAATACTATTCCATACCTTGGGGGCATCAAACCGCTGAATGGGGAGAGTGGAAGTCAGGACCTGGTTATGATATCTTTCGGGTGTTGACCGAGAAGTTAGGGCAATTAAATATCATAGCGGAGGATTTAGGATTTTTAACAGAGAGAGTCTTTAAGTTGTTGGCGGACACCAAATATCCGGGAATGAAAGTGTTGCAATTTGCATTTGATTCCCGCGAATCGGGAAACTATCTGCCCCATAATTACAGTTCAAATTGTATTGTATATACAGGAACACATGACAATGATACGACAAAAGGTTGGTATCAAAGCATTCGCAGGGAAGAACGAGAATACGCCTTGGAATATTTAGGAAGAAAAGAAATTGCTGAGGAAGAGATAGCGTGGGGGTTTATCGCTATGGCACAATCCAGTGTGGCAAAGTTGTGTATTATTCCGATGCAAGATTATCTAAACCTTGGTTCGGAGGGAAGGATCAATACCCCGTCTACATTAGGAGGAAATTGGGCATGGCGTCTTTTAGACGGAGCAATCGTTGAAGAATTACTTGAATGCATTAGACAAATGACCAAGTTGTATGGTAGAGTATAATACAGAGGGTGATGAGATATGGAAACAACAATAAAAGATATTGCTAAAATGTGTGGTGTAGGAGTGAGTACAGTATCAAGGGCGATTAATAATCACCCTGATATCAATCCGAAAACAAAAGAATTTATTATGCAGACCATTAACAAATACAATTATGTTCCGAATAATAGTGCGCGCAATTTAAAGCGAATAGAATCAAGAACCATAGCGGTTTTAGTCAAAGGTATATCCAATCCGCTATTTTCAAATTTGGTGCAAATGATTGAAAAGGAAATCAATAGAAATAAGTATTCTTTCTTTTTGCAGCATATTGATGAATTGCAAGATGAAGTGGAAGTTGCATTGGAACTAATAAAAGAAAAACGCTTGCGGGGAATTGTATTTTTGGGCGGTTTGTTGTTTCATTCAGAAGAAAAGCTGGCACAGATTAAAGCCCCTTTTGTTCTTAGTACAATGCGGATTTTAACACCAGCAAGTAATAATATATATGCTTGTTTTTCCGTGGATGACCAAAAAGAAAGCTATAAAATTACCGATTATTTATGCAAACAAGGGCATGAGCGAATTGCTCTTTTAGGTGCGATGAAAGGTGATGAAAGTATCGGGAAACTAAGATTAGAGGGCTACAAGCAGGCACTTAGGGATAATGGGATTTCCGTGGATGAAAGTTTAATTCGTGAAATGCAGGAAGATATTCCATCTTATTCGATGCAAAATGGATATGAAGTGATGAAAACATTGTTGAATGAAGAAAAAGAGTTTACGGCTGTATATGCGATTTCTGACATGCAGGCAATAGGGGCTTGTAAGGCGATTTTCAAGCGTGGTAAAAAAATACCGGAGGATTATTCGGTGGTTGGGTTTGATGGTTTGGCAGAAGCTTATTTTTATGAGCCATCCATTACGACATTAAGACAACCAGTAAGTGCCATTGCGCAAGCGTCCATACAGGCGTTGTTTAGGATGATAAAAACGAAAAAAAGTGTTGCTGGAAGGGTCTTTGATGGAGAACTTATAGAACGCGAGTCCACTCAAAGTATTCGACAAGTTTAGAAAATACATGTAAAAGAGGATATTGTGCAACGTTTAACGGGCGTTGCACAGCCTTTTTATAAATGAAAAATATACAAAAAGGTTGACGGCAAAGCGGATAATATGGTATATTGGATAGGCGAATGGAAGTAGGTCTTTTTTTTATGCCTAAAACAAAGAAGAAATAAGAAGTGAGGTGGAAGTTGTGCGCGTAAAGATAACATTGGCATGTACAGAATGTAAACAACGTAATTACAACATGACAAAGGATAAGAAAACACATCCTGACAGAATGGAAACAAAAAAATACTGTAAATTCTGTAAAGCACATGCATTACACAAAGAAACTAAATAATAGTTTGATTTGCAAAGGAGTGATATTATGTCAGAAGTTGTAAAAACTGAGAAAGCTCCAAAGAAGAGCTTGTTAAAAAAGCTAAAGAGCTGGTTTAAAGGGCTTAAATCGGAGCTGAAAAAGATTGTATGGCCAGACAAAAAAACACTTGGAAAACAAACGATAGCAGTGCTTACTGTTTCGGCTGCCCTGTGTGTATTAATCAGCGTTATTGATGCGGTTATTACATTCGGAGTTGGTTTTTTAGCAAAATAAGAAAGAAGCAAAGGTGGTTTTATGTCAGAAATAAACTGGTTTGTAGTTCATACCTATTCAGGGTATGAGAATAAGGTTAAGGCCAACATAGAAAAGATAATCGAAAACAGACATTTAGAAGATCAGATTTTAGAAGTGCGAGTTCCAATGCAGGATGTGGTGGAAATAAAGAACGGTATAAAAAAGCAAGTTCAAAAGAAGCTTTTTCCTGGCTATGTGCTTTTAAATATGATAATGAATGATGATACTTGGTATGTTGTCAGAAATACTCGTGGTGTTACGGGCTTTGTTGGTCCTGGGTCAAAACCAGTACCGCTTACAGTGGCAGAAATGAAAGCATTGGGTATACAGGCAAATAGCAACATCATTGTTGAGTTTGCCGAAGGCGATAGTATTGTTGTGATTGATGGAGCATGGAAAGATACGGTAGGAATGATACAGAGCATGAATCCAGCAAAACAGATAGTGATTATTAACGTGGAACTATTTGGTCGCGAAACGCCAGTAGAAATAAGTTTCGCAGATATTAGAAAGTTATAACAGCAAACGGTTGTACAAAAGTCAAAGTAGATGATGTTGTACAGCTCGTGGGAGGGAAATCCCCGCAAATACCACATAATTAGGAGGTGCCGAAAATGGCAAAAAAAGTATCAGGTTATATTAAGTTGCAAATCCCAGCAGGAAAGGCAACACCAGCCCCACCAGTAGGTCCAGCACTTGGACAACATGGTGTGAACATCGTTCAATTTACAAAAGAATTTAACGCAAGAACAGCGGACAAAGATGGAATGCTTATTCCAGTAGTAATCACAGTATATGCGGATAGAAGTTTTAGTTTCATCACCAAAACTCCACCAGCGGCAGTGCTTTTAAAGAAAGCATGTAATCTGAAATCAGGTTCTGCAGTACCTAACAAAACAAAAGTAGCGACAATTAAAAGAGCAGAAGTTCAGAAAATCGCAGAACTTAAAATGCCAGACTTAAATGCAGCATCCATTGAAGCAGCTACTAGCATGATTGCTGGAACCGCTCGAAGTATGGGAATTGTTGTAGAAGATTAATTAGGAAGCTATTTTTAAAGGAATTGTAAACAGAACAAAAAATACGTGGGAGGGAAATCCCCGCAAATACCACTAGGAGGTTATTATATGAAAAGAGGTAAAAGATACGCAGAGGCTGCTAAAATAGTAGACCGCGCAACTCTTTATGATACAGTAGAGGCGATTGGGTTAGTGAAAAAATCTGCTGTTGCAAAATTTGATGAAACAGTTGAAGCACATATTAGAACTGGTTGTGACGGACGTCATGCTGACCAACAAATCCGTGGTGCTGTTGTATTGCCACACGGAACAGGTAAAAAAGTGAAAATTTTGGTTTTTGCGAAAGGTGCGAAAGTGGACGAAGCTTTAGCAGCAGGAGCAGACCATGTTGGAGGCGAGGAATTAATTCCTAAAATTCAAAATGATGGTTGGTTAGATTTTGATGTAGTTGTTGCGACACCAGATATGATGGGCGTTGTTGGACGTTTAGGTCGTGTACTTGGACCAAAAGGTTTAATGCCGAATCCAAAAGCTGGTACNGTTACAATGGACGTTACAAAAGCAGTTGATGAAATAAAAGCAGGTAAGATTGAATATAGATTAGATAAAACAAACATTATTCATGTGCCAATNGGAAAGGCTTCTTTTACAGAAGAACAATTAGCGGACAACTTCCAAACGCTTATGAACGCTATTAATAAAGCAAAACCTAGTGCTGTTAAGGGTGCATACTTAAAGAGTGTCACATTAACATCAACTATGGGTCCTGGTGTGAAACTTAACACTGGTAAACTAGCATAGATAATAACTACATTTATGATTGACATCTCTTAAAAGAGATGTTATAGTGAATGAGTTGTAAAGCCGAAGACAGTAGGTGCCGTAAGGCGTAAGATAAGAACACCTACCGAGGACAAATGATTTCTAATATTATTAGAGAATGAATTGTAAGCCTCTTTGTCTTGGACAAAGAGGCTTTTTGTTTTTTCGGCAGAAGCAGAAATAATATAAGGAGGTGCACCATTTCATGGCAAAAGTAGAAATTAAAAAGCCAGTAGTAGAAGAGATTTCAGCAAGTATTAAAGATGCACAGGCGGTAGTGCTTGTAAACTATCGCGGGCTTACAGTGGAACAAGATACTGTTTTGCGTAAAGAACTAAGAGAAGCAGGTATTACTTATAAAGTGTATAAGAATACAATGATGAACTTCGCTTTTCAAGGAACAGATTGCGAGACTTTAGCTAAACACTTAGAGGGGCCAAATGCAATCGCGATTTCAAGTGATGATGCAACAGCACCAGCAAGAATTTTAGCGAAATTTGCAAAAACAGCACCAGCATTAGAATTAATTGCTGGCGTAGTAGAGGGAACTTACTATGATGAAAAAGAAATAAAAGCATTGGCAAATGTTCCGTCAAGAGAAGAACTTCTTGGAAAATTACTTGGAAGTATTCAATCACCAATCACAAACTTTGCGCGTGTTCTTAATCAGATCGCAGAGTCAAAAGAAGCTTAGTATAAAAAAATAAAATTATTGGAGGAAAAATAAAATGGCAAAATTAACAACAGCTGAATTTATTGAGCAAATTAAAGAATTATCAGTATTAGAATTAAATGAATTAGTAAAGGCTTGTGAAGAAGAATTTGGAGTATCTGCAGCAGCAGGTGTAGTAGTAGCGGCAGCAGGAGGAGCAGAAGCAGCAGAAGAGAAAACTGAATTTGACGTAGAATTAACTGAAGTTGGACCAAACAAAGTTAAAGTTATCAAAGTAGTACGTGAAGTTACAGGTCTTGGATTAAAAGAAGCAAAAGAAGTAGTTGATGGAGCACCTAAAGTTGTTAAAGAAGGTGTTACAAAAGAAGAAGCAGAAGATGTAAAAACAAAACTTGAAGCAGAAGGCGCGAAAATCACACTTAAATAATCGCAATCTCATAAAAAAGAAAACTCCCAGCAGAGCATTGGTGGGAGTTTTCCTTTTGCAGCAGGAAATAATGAAGTTGAAAAAACTTCCAGTATAATTTTGAGAAAATATGAGAAAAAGAGTTTGACACAAAAAAACAAGTGTGTTATAGTTAAAAATACACTATTATGACGTAGTATGTCCTAGTGTAGCTATGCCCAAAATATGTAAAAGATTTCACATTTCAGCACTGTGCCTATTATAACAATGTACGTAGACGAAGTGCTGAGTTGTGAAATTTTTATAGAAATAATCAAGAGTTACTAGTATCTAACCGAAATGCATTATATAAAGAACAAGGGGTGAAACGTCGATGGAGAAAAACAGAATACGTCCTATTACAAATGGCAAAAGTATCCGAATGAGCTATTCAAGACAAAAAGAGGTTTTAGAAATGCCGAATTTGATTGAAGTACAAAAGGATTCTTATCAATGGTTTTTAGATGAGGGTTTGAAGGAAGCTTTTGATGACATCTCTCCAATAACAGACTATAGTGGAAAACTTAGTCTGGAATTTGTTGACTTTGAATTTAAAGAAGAGGAAAGCAAGTATTCAATTGAAGAGTGTAAGGAAAGAGATGCAACTTATGCGGCACCATTGAAGGTCAGAGTGAGGCTATATAATAGGGAAAATGATGAAATTAGTGAGCATGAAATTTTCATGGGAGATTTGCCGTTAATGACGAAAACAGGAACCTTTGTTATTAATGGAGCCGAGAGGGTTATTGTTAGCCAATTAGTTCGTTCACCGGGTATTTACTATGCGGTAGCACATGATAAGATTGGAAAAACACTATATTCTTCAACAGTGATTCCTAATAGAGGTGCATGGTTAGAGTATGAAACTGACTCTAATGATATTTTTTATGTACGTGTAGATAGAACCAGAAAAGTGCCTATTTCAGTTTTAATTAGAGCCCTTGGAATTGGAACAAATGCAGAAATTATCGAATTATTTGGTGAAGAACCAAAGATTGTAGCGAGTATTGGAAAGGACACTTCTGAAAGTTATCAAGAGGGTCTTTTAGAGTTATACAAAAAGATAAGACCTGGTGAGCCATTGGCAGTGGAAAGTGCTGAAAGTTTAATTACCAGTATGTTTTTTGATGCCAGAAGATATGATTTGGCGAAAGTAGGAAGATATAAGTTTAATAAGAAGTTAGCTTTTAGAAATCGTATTACAGGTCATATTCTTGCTGAAGATGTTATTGATACGACCACAGGCGAAATTCTTGCCGAAGCAGGTGTGGAAGTGACACTTGAAATGGCGGACGCAATTCAAAATGCGGCTGTTTATTCAGTTGTAATTCAGACAGAGGAACGCAATGCAAAAGTTTTATCGAACTTAATGGTTGATATTACTGGCTTTGTGGATGTAGATCCAAAAGAAGTAGGAGTGACAGAACCAGTTTTCTATCCTGTATTGGAGAGAATTTTAGAAGAAAATCAAGATATTGAAGATATAAAAGAAGCGATTAAAAGAGAGATTCATGAATTAATACCAAAACATGTTACAAAGGAAGATATTCTTGCGTCTATTAATTATAATATTCATTTAGAATATGAAATTGGAAATGCAGATGATATTGACCATTTAGGGAATAGAAGAATCAGAGCGGTGGGCGAATTGCTGCAGAACCAATATAGAATTGGTCTTTCAAGACTTGAAAGAGTTGTACGTGAGCGTATGACAACGCAGGATACTAATGGAATTTCACCACAGACATTAATCAATATAAAGCCAGTAACGGCGGCGGTAAAAGAATTTTTTGGTTCTTCTCAGTTGTCACAGTTTATGGATCAAAATAATCCGCTGGGTGAATTAACTCATAAAAGACGTTTATCGGCATTAGGTCCGGGTGGTCTCTCCAGAGATAGAGCAGGATTTGAGGTTCGAGATGTGCATTATTCTCATTATGGAAGAATGTGCCCGATTGAAACGCCAGAGGGTCCGAACATTGGTTTGATTAACTCGTTAGCATCTTATGCGCGAATTAATCAATATGGTTTTATAGAAGCACCATACCGGAAGATAGATAAAACAGATTCTAAAAATCCAATAGTTACAGAAGATGTAGTGTATATGACTGCGGACGAAGAGGATAATTATCATGTGGCACAGGCAAATGAGCCATTAGATGATGATGGTCGTTTTATCAACGCTAATGTTTCTGGTAGATATAAAGAAGAAACACAAGAATATGAAAAATCAGCATTTGAATATATGGATGTATCTCCCAAGATGGTATTTTCAGTAGCGACAGCATTGATTCCATTCTTGGAAAATGATGATGCGAACCGTGCGCTTATGGGTTCCAACATGCAACGTCAGGCAGTTCCGCTATTGACAACAGAAGCACCAGTAGTTGGTACTGGTATGGAAGTAAAAACGGCAGTGGATTCTGGTGTATGTGTGGTAGCGAAAAAATCAGGTATTGTAGAACGTTCTTCATCAAGAGAAATAGTGATTAAGAGTGAGGACGGAACGAGAGAAAATTATAGATTAATAAAATTCATGAGAAGTAATCAAAGCAACTGTTATAATCAAAAGCCGATTGTTTTTAAAGGTGATTATGTGGAAGCAGGGCAGGTTATTGCAGATGGTCCGTCCACTGCAAATGGTGAGATTGCTTTAGGCAAGAACCCGTTGATTGGTTTTATGACTTGGGAAGGTTATAACTATGAAGATGCGGTATTATTGAGTGAGCGTTTGGTACAGGATGATGTTTATACTTCTATTCACATTGAAGAGTATGAAGCGGAAGCTAGAGATACCAAATTAGGCCCAGAAGAAATTACCCGAGATGTGCCAGGTGTCGGTGATGATGCGCTAAAAGATTTAGATGATGGCGGTATTATTCGTATCGGTGCGGAAGTTCGTGCAGGCGATATCTTGGTCGGAAAAGTTACTCCAAAAGGGGAAACAGAACTGACGGCAGAAGAAAGATTACTTAGAGCTATCTTTGGTGAAAAGGCCAGAGAAGTTAGAGATACATCATTAAAAGTTCCTCATGGTGAGTCCGGTATTGTGGTAGATGCCAAAGTATTTACCAGAGAAAATGGGGATGAATTAGCACCAGGGGTTAATCAAGCGGTTTGCATCTATATTGCTCAGAAAAGAAAAATTTCGGTAGGTGATAAAATGGCTGGTCGTCATGGTAATAAGGGTGTTGTTTCACGTGTATTACCAGTAGAAGATATGCCGTTCTTACCAAATGGTCGTCCTTTGGATATTGTATTGAATCCACTCGGTGTGCCATCTCGTATGAACATTGGACAGGTACTTGAAATCCACTTAAGTCTGGCGGCGAAAGCACTAGGATTTAATATTTCAACGCCTGTATTTGATGGAGCAAATGAAATTGATATTATGGATACCTTAGATTTAGCGAATGACTATGTGAATTGCGACTGGGATGATTTCAAAAGCAAGCATGGAGCAGCTTTATTACCAGAGGTATTAGAATATTTAGAACAAAATAGAGAACATAGAGCATTATGGAAAGGTGTTCCACTGTCAAGAGATGGAAAAGTACGTTTACGTGACGGAAGAACAGGGGAATATTTTGATAGTGCTGTAACAATCGGACATATGCATTACTTGAAGCTACATCATTTGGTAGATGACAAGATTCATGCGCGTTCAACAGGACCTTATTCTTTAGTTACACAACAACCATTAGGCGGTAAAGCTCAATTTGGTGGTCAAAGATTTGGTGAGATGGAAGTTTGGGCATTAGAAGCATATGGTGCTTCGTATACTCTTCAAGAAATCTTGACGGTAAAATCGGATGACGTTGTTGGTCGTGTTAAGACTTATGAAGCGATTATTAAAGGTGAGAATATACCGGAGCCAGGTATACCTGAATCATTTAAGGTATTATTAAAAGAGTTGCAGGCTCTTGGATTAGATGTAAAAGTGTTAAAAGATGATCAAACGGAAGTAGAGATTATGGAAACCGTAGATTTAGTGGAAACTGATATTAGTAACATTATGGCGAGCATCCAAGCGTTAAAACCAGCGGAAGAACGTCTAGGCGATTTAGGATTTTCAAAGCAAGAGTTTAACGGAGAAGAATTGGTGGAAGTGGATAGTGTAGAAGAAGAGTTAGAAGATGAAGAATTAGAAGACGATGATATGATGGATAGTGATATTATAGATGATGATAACCTCATGGGTGCGGAGGAGTTGTTTGCAGACCTAGAAATGCCTCTTGAAGATGAAGAGGAGTAGGAAGGGAGTACAATAATGGCAGAAATAACAAATTCAGAAACATACCAGCCAATGACTTTTGATGCAATTAAAATAGGATTGGCATCGCCTGAGAAAATTAAAGAGTGGTCAAGAGGGGAAGTAAAAAAACCTGAAACAATTAACTACAGAACGTTAAAGCCTGAAAAAGACGGTCTTTTTTGTGAGAAAATATTTGGACCGAGTAAGGATTGGGAATGTCATTGTGGTAAATATAAAAAAATCAGATATAAAGGTGTAGTTTGTGATCGCTGTGGTGTGGAAATTACAAAAGCGAGCGTGCGTAGAGAACGCATGGGACACATTGAGTTGGCGGCACCAGTATCTCATATCTGGTATTTTAAGGGGATTCCAAGTAGAATGGGATTAATCCTTGATTTATCGCCAAGAACTTTGGAAAAAGTGTTGTATTTTGCGAACTATATTGTCTTGGACAAAGGAGAAACAGAACTTCAGCATAAACAAGTTTTAACAGAAAAGGAATACCAAGAGGCAAAAGAAAAATACGGCAATACTTTTAAAGTTGGAATGGGTGCGGAGTCGATTGAGATACTTCTAAAAGAAATAAATTTGGAAAAAGAATCAGTAGAATTAAAGCGTGGACTAAAAGAGGCTACGGGGCAAAAAAGAGCAAGAATTATTAAAAGGCTGGAAGTGGTAGAAGCATTCAGAGGTTCTGGAAATAAACCGGAATGGATGGTTCTGACCAATGTACCTGTAATTCCGCCCGATTTACGCCCAATGGTACAGTTGGACGGTGGACGTTTTGCAACTTCTGATTTGAATGATTTGTATCGTAGGATCATTAATCGTAATAATCGTTTGAAAAGACTTTTGGAATTAGGCGCGCCGGAGATTATTGTGCGTAATGAGAAAAGAATGCTTCAAGAAGCGGTAGATGCTTTAATTGATAACGGAAGACGAGGACGTCCGGTAACTGGTCCTGGTAATCGTGCGTTAAAGTCATTATCAGATATGTTGAAAGGTAAGTCGGGACGTTTCCGTCAAAACTTGCTCGGTAAACGTGTGGATTACTCTGGACGTTCTGTTATTGTAGTTGGTCCAGAACTTAAAATATATCAGTGTGGACTTCCAAAAGAAATGGCAATCGAATTATTTAAGCCTTTTGTAATGAAAGAATTGGTTGCAAACGGAACCTCACATAATATTAAAAATGCAAAAAAGATGGTAGAGAGATTACAGCCGGAAGTATGGGATGTATTAGAAGATGTAATTAAGGAGCATCCAGTTATGTTAAATCGTGCTCCTACTCTTCATAGATTGGGTATACAGGCTTTTGAGCCAATATTGGTAGAGGGTAAGGCGATTAAACTTCATCCCCTTGTTTGTACAGCATTTAATGCCGATTTTGATGGAGATCAGATGGCGGTACATTTACCACTTTCTGTTGAGGCACAAGCGGAGTGTAGATTTTTGCTTCTTTCTCCAAATAACTTGTTGAAACCGTCTGATGGTGGACCGGTTGCGGTTCCGTCACAGGATATGGTCCTTGGTATTTACTATTTAACACAGGAAAGAGAAGGGGCAAAAGGGGAAGGCAAAGTATTTAAAAGTGTAAATGAAGCAATTTTAGCATATGAGAATGAAGCGATTACTCTGCAAAGCAGAATTATAGTAAGAGTGAGTAAAAAGATGCCAGATGGTTCAGTTGTAACTGGAAATGTGCAGTCAACAATGGGGCGTTTCATTTTTAATGAAATATTGCCACAAGATTTAGGATTTGTAGATCGCAGTATAGCGGGAAATGAATTACAATTAGAAGTGGATTTCCATACCGGTAAAAAAGGTTTGAAGCAAATTCTTGAAAAAGTTATCAATACACATGGAGCGACAAAAACAGCAGAAGTATTGGATAATATTAAAGCAACAGGCTATAAGTATTCAACCAAAGCAGCGATGACTGTTTCGGTATCAGATATGACCGTACCACCAGAAAAACCGGAGCTGATTAAGAGTGCTCAGGACACTGTGGATAAGATCACAAGAAATTATAAACGCGGTCTGATTACAGAAGAAGAACGTTATAAAGAAGTTATCGAAGTTTGGAAAGAAACGGATGATACTCTGACAAAAGCGTTATTAGATGGACTTGATAAGTATAACAATATTTATATGATGGCTGATTCTGGAGCCCGTGGTTCTGACAAACAGATTAAGCAGTTGGCGGGTATGCGTGGATTGATGGCCGATACAACCGGTCATACAATCGAGTTGCCAATTAAATCAAACTTCCGTGAGGGGCTTGATGTATTGGAATACTTTATGTCAGCTCATGGAGCGAGAAAAGGTCTTTCCGATACTGCTCTTCGTACTGCCGATTCAGGATATTTAACAAGACGTCTTGTGGATGTATCTCAAGATTTGATCATTCGTGAAGTGGATTGTTGCGAGGGAAAAGAAGCACCAGGTATGTGGGTGAAAGCCTTTGTAGATGGCAGAGAAGAAATCGAAGGATTACAAGAAAGAATTACCGGCCGTTTCTCTTGCGAAACGATTTGTGATGCAGAGGGAAATGTAATTGTAAAGGCAAATCATATGATTACGCCAAAACGTGCCGATCTCATTATGAATAAAGGGATAAATGGAGAAGGAAAACCATTTGAAAAAGTGAAAATTCGGACGATTTTATCATGTAAATCTCATGTAGGTGTTTGTGCGAAATGTTATGGTTCAAACTTGGCAACAGGTGAAGCGGTACAGGTTGGAGAGTCTGTCGGCATTATTGCAGCTCAATCAATCGGTGAGCCAGGTACACAGCTTACGATGCGTACATTCCATACAGGTGGTGTTGCCGGTGGAGATATTACTCAAGGTCTTCCTCGTGTTGAGGAGCTTTTTGAGGCAAGAAAGCCAAAAGGATTGGCAATCATTACGGAGATTCCGGGTATTGTAACCATCAAGGATACCAAGAAAAAACGTGAAATCATCATTACAAATGAGGAAACTGGGGAAATAAAAACATATTTAATTCCTTATGGTTCAAGAATTAAAACGGCTGACGGCGCATATTTGGCGGCTGGTGATGAATTAACAGAGGGTAGCATTAATCCTCATGATATCCTTAAGATTAAAGGGGTTCGTGCAGTACAGGATTATATGATACAAGAAGTACAAAGAGTATATCGTTTGCAAGGTGTTGAGATAAATGATAAGCATATAGAAGTTATTGTTCGTCAAATGCTTAAGAAGATTAGAATCGAAAACAATGGTGATAGCGAGTTATTACCGGGAACTCTAGTCGATGTATTAGACTTTGAAGATATTAATGAAGCATTAGCAAATGAAGATAAAGAGTTGGCAGAGGGTAATCAAGTAATGCTAGGAATTACAAAAGCGTCTCTTGCGACCAATTCATTTTTATCTGCGGCTTCTTTCCAAGAAACAACAAAGGTTCTTACTGAAGCAGCGATAAAAGGAAAAGTGGATCCGCTGATTGGTTTGAAAGAAAATGTTATTATTGGTAAGCTGATTCCAGCAGGAACAGGTATGAAGAGATATCGTTCAGTAAATTTGGACACCGATATCAAAGAAACAGATGAACTGATGCTGACAGAAGATTATGAAGGCGATATGTCTTATAGTTCAAATGATATGATTTCAGTGAGCAGTGAGGTATAAATAAAGATTATAAAATTAAAATCTGGTTGACGATTTTTAGACGAATCGTTTGCCAGATTTTTTGTTATAGGCATATATCCTCTTGTACGGGCATATAATTTACAAGAAAATAAGTGCAGGAAGAGGGGAAATAATTTGGAACTGATAAAGAAGAATATCCATATGAATAGAAGAAAAAGTAGGGCAGGAAGCCAGTTTACATTAGATGATGATTTTAATGTACCGGATAATAAACCAGATGTGAACAGAATTATTCAAAAAAAGGGTGAAATTAAGGTAGATGATGTGCAGGTAACAGCAGATCATGTTAAAGTTAGTGGGATTTTAGAGGTTAAGGTTCTTTACATAGCAGATATGCAAACAAAGATAGTACATAGTTTGGAGTGTAGGATTTCATTTGAAGAGAATATAAATTTGGAGGGTGTGGAAAGTGGAGATAATATTCGCTTAAAATGGGAAATTGAAGACCTGACATCCAACTTAATTAATTCAAGAAAGTTGAGTATGAAAGCGATTGTAACATTTAAGGTGGCGGTGGAGGAATTATATGATGTGCAGACAACTGTTGATTTGGGGGATAGGAGCGATATTTCTACAAGAAACCAAGGCATTGATGTCATGCAAATGGTGGTGAATAAAAGAGATACACTGCGAGTAAAGGAAGAGATTACACTGTCTTCAAATAAACCGAATATCAATGAAATATTATGGGATAGCATACAATTACGGGGGCTGGATATTCGTACAGAAGAGAATAACATTTTGGTGAATGGTGAGTTGTTTGTATTTATTCTATATGCCAGCGATGATGAGAATGGCACGATGCAATGGGTGGAGACGGCTATTCCTTTTCAAGGGAAAATTGATTGTCCAAAATGTCGGGCAGATTTAGTTTCAAATATTGACATCATGATTTTAAACACAGATTTGGAAGTGCGTCCAGATTATGATGGAGAGGAGCGCATCATTCAAATTGATGTGGTCTTGGAATTGGATATTAAGCTGTATGAAGAAGAGCATATTGAGTTATTAAAGGATATCTATACACCGTCAAGAGAATTGATACCAGTGAGAGAAAAGGAAACATATGAAAGTTTATTGGTAAAAAATCTATCAAAATGTCGGGCAAATGACAGTGTTCGTATTGAATATAATCAAGCTAAAATTCTTCAGATATGTCATAGCCGAGGAGAGGTGAAAATAGATGAAGTTACGATTATCGAAAACGGAATACAGGTTGAAGGGGTGGTAAATGTAGAAATTCTTTATATCACTGCAGATGATGCGATGCCATTTTATGCGATGAATTGTTTGGTGCCATTTAATCATACAGTGGAAGCAAAAGGGATAGATGATAATTGTACTTACTATATGCAGACAGACTTAGAGCAGCTTTCGACGACGATGATAGATAGTGAAGAGATTGAGACGAAAGTTAGTATTAGTATGAATGTGCTGGTATTAAGAAAACAAACGGAAAATATCATTGTTGAAGTAGAAGAAGCGGAGTTGGATTTACAAAAATTGCAAGAGTTGCCCGGAATGGTTGGTTATGTGGTACAGCAAAATGATACGTTATGGGATATTGCGAAGCAATTTTATACGACGATAGAGCAAATTAAAATGTTAAATAATATGGGAAGCGATGAAATTAGAGCCGGAGATAGATTGATTGTGATGAAATCAGTGGAGAATGTGTAAGGCTACGAGTATAAATTTTTGAAAAAAACATAATATAAATATGTGAACCCTCATTACAAGTCAGAAATAAAGGCTTTTAATGAGGGTTTTATGAGTGTGTTGAGGGAGAAGAATGTATGTAATGAATGATGAAGTTGATTTTTTTAAAGATAATGTATATAATGAATGTAATGTATACAAAGTACAACAGCAAAAATCATGAAGTATGAATACAAAAATACTAGAGTTATTATCATGATGGATAGGAGCATTATATGAATCAGATAAATTTAAAGGCGATGGCAAAGATAAATTTAGGCCTAGATGTAGTATCGAAACGGGCGGATGGATATCATGAAGTGCGAATGATTATGCAGACGGTTAATTTATATGATCAGATTTATATACGGAAAATAAAAAAGCCTGGAATTATGGTAAAGACTAATTTATATTATCTTCCAAATAATGAAAAAAATTTGGTATATAAGGCGGCTAAGCTGCTGATGGATGAATTTCAAATTGAACAGGGCATATTTATCGGCTTAAAGAAGTATATACCTGTTTCCGCTGGAATGGCAGGAGGCAGTGCGGACGCTGCAACAACACTTCATGGAATTAATCAAATGTTTCAGTTAGGATTAACGAAAAGAGAGTTGATGAAGCGAGCGGTGACATTAGGTGCGGATATCCCATATTGTTTATTACGTGGAACAGCACTGGCAGAGGGTATAGGAGAAAAATTAACTAGATTGCCGCCGTTGCCGAAATGCCGTATTTTAATTGCCAAACCGAATATAAGTGTTTCAACAAAATATGTATATGATAATTTAAGAGTGAATGCTTTAAAAGAGCATCCTAATATAAATGGAATTATTGACGGATTGAAAAATGAAGATTTATCTCAAATAGCTGGTTCGATGGGGAATGTGTTGGAAACGGTAACGATAAGGAAGTATCCTATTATTGAAAATATGAAAGAGCATATGCGGCGCAATGGCGCGCTGAATGCTTTGATGAGCGGTAGCGGTCCGACAGTGTTTGGAATTTTTGATGATGAGGCAAAAGCGAGAATGGCGTATGAGAAAATGCAAAGGAGTAGGTTAGCCAAGCAGTTGTATTTAACATATTCCTATAATGAGGAGGTAGAAAGAAATGAACGAAGATTTTCAAATTAATATGAATGAATATTTACCGCTTCGTGATGTCGTGTTTAATACATTGAGACAAGCAATTTTAAAGGGCGAATTAAAGCCAGGAGAGCGTCTGATGGAAATTCAGCTCGCAAATCGTTTGGGTGTGAGCAGAACACCGATTAGGGAAGCGATACGAAAGCTTGAGTTAGAGGGCTTAGTTCTGATGATACCAAGAAAAGGTGCAGAAGTGGCTCAGATAACGATTAAAAATTTACAGGACGTGCTTCAGGTTCGTGCGGCTTTGGAGCAGTTAGCAGTACAGATTGTTTGTCAGAATATGAAAGAAGAAAGAATTGTGGCATTGAAGAAAGCGAATAAAGAATTTGAAAAAGCCATTAAGCAGGGAAGTCTGACAGCGATTACCGATGCCGATGTGGAGTTTCATGAAATCATCTATCAAGCGACGAATAATACAAGGCTGATTAATATATTAAATAATTTAAGAGAGCAGATGTATCGTTATCGAGTGGAATATTTAAAGGATAGAAATTCTCATGTGAAATTAGTGGAGGAGCATGAAGTTATTATTGCTCAATTAGCCAATCGGGATGAGGCTGGAGCGGTCAAAACAATATTGACCCATATTGAGAACCAAACAAGAACGGTAATGAAACATTTGGCGGAAAAGAAGTAGTGTTAGAATAATATTGAAAAAATTACATATGCTAAGAAAAACCAAAGGATAAGAGCATTCTCTTATCCTTTTTTGAGGTATAAAAGTGATAAATAAGGAGGTGTTATTAAAATGAACGGAGTAAATCAAGGATATAAGCCTTGTTTATCGGCGAATATAGAGGAAAATATAAGCGAATTTAAAAAGTTATGTAAGGATTGTGATGATATTGTGATGACCAGAATGGAGCTGGGACATCAAGGACAGGTTCCTTGCTTTATCGCTTATGTGGAAGTAGCGGTATCGGCAATTATGGTGGAGGGTACGGTGCTTGGCAGATTGTTAAATCAGATTTGGAATTTACCTCGTGAGGAGTTTTATCAGCACATAGAAAAAAATGGATTTGGGATATCTGATGCGAAGATTTTGGACACGATGGAAGAGGGAATAAATGCCATGATGGCGGGTAATGCCATTTTATTTATGAATGGCTATGATAAAATTATCAAAATATCCAGTCGCGGATATCCGAACAGGGGAGTGCCAAAAGCGGAGGTGGAAAAGGTCTTAAGAGGTTCTCAAGAGGGATTTTCAGATGCGGTCAAGGTAAATACTGCGCTGATTAGAAAAAGGATTAGAGACGCGAGATTAAAGATCAAGGAACAGCAGATAGGAGTGCGCTCAATGACCACTTCGGCAATTCTTTATATGGAAGACTTGGTAGAGCCAAGATTGCTTCAAGAGGTTCAGGAACGATTAAAATCTTTTGAGGTGGATGGGGTATTGGATATCGGGGTAATAGAGCAACTGACAGAAGAAGCGTGGTATTCCCCATTTCCTCAATTTCAGTATACCGAAAGGCCGGATAAAGCAGCGATGGCAATATTAGAGGGCAAGGTGGTAATGATGAGTGATAATTCACCGTCAGCTTTGATTTTGCCCACCAGTTACAATAATTTTTTTCAAACGAGTGATGATTTTTATAATCGTTTTCAAATCGTCACTTTTATTAGAATGCTGAGGTATATAGCCGCCATCTTTGCGATGTTTTTACCAGGTGCATATTTGGCAGTGACCAATTTTCACACTCAGGTATTGCCAACGAATTTGGTATTATCCTTTGCGGCGGCAAGAGAGGGGGTTCCCTTTCCTAGCGTGATTGAAATATTATTGCTTGAGCTGGCTTTTGAGTTAATTCGTGAGGCAGGGCTTAGAATGCCAGGGCCGATAGGGGGAACGATTGCCCTTGTCGGCGGCTTGATTGTAGGGCAGGCAGCGGTAACAGCGAATTTGGTGAGTCCGATTATTGTGGTGCTGATAGCGATTACAGCGCTCTGCTCTTTTAGTATACCAAATGATGAGTTTTCAACAGCTTTTCGCTTAATTAAGTTTATTATGCTTTTGGTATGTGCTTCTTTGGGCATGTATGGGTTGGTGCTAGGCGTTTTTGTAGTGGTGACGCATTTGGCAAAGTTAAAAAGTTTTGGATATCCATATTTGGCTCCTTTCGTGGCAGGAGAGATGAATGGCTATCAGGATAAGCGTGATGCAATTCTTCGTTATCCGGCATTTATGTTAAAAAAACGTCCTATTTATGCCAAAGAGAATGCAAGAACCAGATTAAAAATGGAGAAAGGAAAGAGATGGTAGCTTATGTTTTCTAATAATTTAAAAATATCTTCAAGACAATTAAAAAGAATGTTGGTACTCAGTTGGATTGGTAGAATTAACTTGATTATTCCTAGCATTATGGCAGGGATTTCAAGTCGAAATGCGATTATTGGGATACTTGTGGGAGGTGTGCTGACACTCACATATGGAATGTTTATCAGTCATGTGGCAGAGAATGTTGAGGGCAGTCTTTCTGATTATCTGAGAATTTTATTGGGTAAATTTGGACATGCCCTTGTTACACTTGTTTATATTGGAATGATGTTTATAAATACAGCTTTTACATTGCGTCTATTAGCCGAGTTAGTCAAGCAATGTATGTTGCAGGAGGTCAAGCTGGACATGATTTTATTGACGGGAATTTTGGTCTGTGCATATGGTGCCACCGGAAAGCTGGAGGGGAGTGCAAGAACGACAGAAGTATTGTATAAACTAATTATAATTCCTTTGGTAATTATGTTCTGTTTGTCGATACCAAATTTAAAAATAGAGTATTTGCTATCTGATAACGGGGGGAATATACCGAATATTTGGGAAAACGGTCTGCTGATGGTTTCTTTGTTCAGTGAAATTAGCATATTGCTATTTACAGTACAATATCTAGGGAATAAAGAGCAGATAAAGTCAAAAGTTATGCAGGCATTGGTGATTACGGGGTTAAGCGTGGTGGTGGTGTATATAACTTGTGTGGGAATGTTTGGCAGTCAGGGGCTGCGCGCATTGCAGTGGCCGATGGTTTCGCTGATGAGCAGTGTAGTGGTGCCGGGGGGATTTTTGAATCGCTGGGATATTATTTTTCTTTCTTTGATTATCTTGAGTATTTTTATTTCTATAAGTGGTGGTTTGTTTTATGCGAGCATTATGGCCAGAGATGTTGTGAGAAAGGGAAAAGGGGTGTATTATATATTGCCATGTGCAGCAGCAATCTTTTTTCTGGCTCGTATATTTCCGGATTATGATGTGGCGAAGGAGTATTATCTGAGTATTATGCGATATTTTTTCATGCCGATTATGGTACTGCTTCTTTGTATTATTTGGATTATGCAAAAATTATATAAGAAGAACGGAAATGAAATGCAAAAAGCAGAGGAGGAGAGTGAGGAGCAGAAGTATGAAGCGGAGTTTTAAGAGAAAGGGATTGTTTTTGCTCATCGTGATGTTAGTGGCGATGGTGATTACGGGGTGTCAAGTGAAAGAATTGGAAGAAAGAGAATTTCCGCAGGCGGTATCTTTTGATTATATAGATGGAACGTTAGAAGTGATTTTTGCTTTTCCCGATATATCGGTTGTAACGCAGCAAAATAAAGAAGAGATGGATGAAAAACTGATGAATGTGCCAAAGCTCGGGGGAAAAGACATGGAAGAAGTGTTGGAATTATATTATCGAAGTTCTGATAAATATCTGGATTTGGGGCATGTGCAAGCGATTATAGTGGGGCAAGGTTTGATTTCTAACCAAGTTAAGTGGCAAAAGATATTACAATACTTAGAGAGCAATGAGCTTTTTGCAAGAAATGTATTGATTTTTGTGGCGGAAGAATCGATTGATACAATTATGAGTGTGAATGGGGTAGCGGTGGAGTCTTTGGGTGCTTATTTAGGTGCTATTTATAAAAATAATCCTTATTTGGACAAAGCGGAATCAGTTACCTTAGGCGATTTTTTAAATCATTGGCGTAATGGCGGGGAGTACTTGGAAATTCCAATGGTTTCGCTTGTGGGTGAGAAACCAGTGATTTTGAAAAAAGCGTTATTTGAAAATATAATATATAAAAAATAGATGGGAATGTTTAAATGAAAAAATTCTGTCCATACTTATAAATACAGATGAGAGTATTTCATTAAATTTAAGAGAGGACAGGATATACATATGGACACAAAAATAAAAGATAGAATAAGAGGTATCATCAGAAATACAGCGGCAAGGAGATATGCTGGCATAGCAGGAGTGGCTATTTTGATAGGGCTGACAGGCGTTTTTTTTAGTCAAAGAAATGTGAGTGCAAGGGAAATTCAAAGAGGAATTGCGGAGCATGTCGTTCGCTTTCATGTATTAGCAAACAGTGATAGCGAGGAGGATCAAGAGTTGAAAATGCAAGTGAAAGAGCATGTAATCGCTTATCTAGGAGAGGTATTAGGGCGGGATTTGGATTTAGAAGAAACCAAAGAGCAAATTTTATTGCATCGGAAAGAAATAGAGGCAGAAGTAAAAAAGGTAATTGAAAAACAAGGATATTCATATGAGGTTTCAGTTGCTTTGGAAGGGGCATATTTTCCGATAAAAACATATGGAGATGTTACTTTTCCGGCAGGTGATTATGAGGCACTTCAAATAAAGATCGGCGAGGCAAAAGGAAAGAATTGGTGGTGTGTGATATATCCGGCATTGTGTTTTGTGGACGCTACGCACAGTGTCGTGCCGGAGTCGGGAAAGGAAGAACTTAAGAATGTTTTGACAGAAGAGGAGTACGAGACGATAACAAGAGAGACTAAGATTAAGATTAAATTTAAGTTTATAGAGGATTTATTTAGATAGAAGGATAAGGGAGCATTGGTGATTTGTGCTTGAAAAAACTGCTGATTTAGAGTAGAATGAATACAGAAAAATGAAAGTAAAGTATGAATGAGGATAGAGAATGAAGCAGGATAATAAAAATGCAGAAGATGTATCTCATGCACCGATTGGCGTTTTTGATTCAGGGGTAGGAGGGTTGACAGTTACTCAGGAAATTATGAAAAATCTGCCGAATGAAAGAATTGTATATTTTGGCGATACCGCACGAGTACCCTATGGAAGTAAATCAAAGGAAACGATAATTAAGTATTCAAAACAGGTGATCAAGTTCTTAAGAACACAGAACGTAAAGGCTATTGTAGTAGCTTGTAATACGGCGACTGCTTTTGCATTAGAGGAATTAGAGGCGGATTTAGATATTCCGATTATTGGTGTGATTAAGCCGGGTGCTGCGTTGTCAGTTAAGACTACAGTAAATAAGAGAATAGGTGTTATCGGGACAGAGGGGACGATTCTAAGTCAGGTATATAACACTTATATACATAATATAGATTCAGGAATTCAGATTATCGAAAAAGCATGTCCATTATTTGTGCCTTTAGTGGAAGAGGGCTTTATAGATGATTCAGTAACGAAAGAGATTGCGAAGCGGTATTTAAAAGACTTGCAGTTATCAAGAATTGATACGCTGATATTAGGCTGCACACATTATCCGCTTTTGCGTAATATGATTGGTGAAATTATGGGGCCGGAGATAACATTAATTAATCCAGCGTATGAAACAGCACAGAGTTTAGAACGTTTATTAAAGCGAGAGGGAATTGACAACAAGGAAGAACGAATAGATATGGAAGAGCCTTATCGTTTTTTTGTTAGTGATACGGCAGATAAGTTTAAACAATTTGCAAATTCTATTTTACCATATGATATTGAAAAGATTATGAAGATTAATATAGAAGAATATTAAGGGGTACATCGCCGAAGAAATGCGAAAGATGAGAAAGAGATGATGGGGAGCAGTTATGACAAATGATGTATTAGTGAGCGTTAAGGGTTTGCAGTTTGCAGATAATACAGAACAAGGTGAAGTAGAGGTTATTACACCAGGGAGTTATTATTATAAAAATGGCAAGCATTTTGTGGTATATGAGGAGACTTTAGAGGGGGAAATAAAACCTAAAAAGAATATTATAAAAGCCAGTAAAGAAGCATTGGAGATAGTTCAAAAGGGTAGTTATAGCACCAATATGTTATTTGAAAAGAACAAGAAAAATTTATCCTTTTATAATACGCCTTATGGGGGCGTATCCATAGGAATAACCGCTACCAATTTGAGGGTGAAAGAAGAGGCTGACAGCATCGGGATTCATGTTGAATATGCGTTGGAAGTAAATCAAGAGTATTTGGCGGATTGTACTGTCAGTATAGATATAAAGTCAAAGGATATAAAGAATTTCACTCTGTAGGGTATCAATAGTGAGTCTAAAGGGTATAAAAAAACGGGCTGAACTCATGAAAATGAGTCTAGCTCGTTTTATAAATTTTACTTATTTAGAGCGGCTTGTTAGGCGCTTGAAGAAACCTTGCTTTTTAACAGGAGTCTCAAGTGAACCGCGCATACCTTTTACATCTGTGATGTAGATACCGCTTACGATGGCTTTCACCTCTTTTTTCACTGGTATTAAGGGAAAGACTTTTTCATCACAGATAAGAGTCATAATTTTGGGACCAACTTTTGCTTTTACAATCGGTAACTTTGTGGCTCTCATAAGCTTGGGAGTTTGGTCGATTACCATTTGTGGCAATCCAGACTCCTTTATTTTTAATCGTTTCTTATCAATTACCAACATGGAAACGGTTTGCTGCATAGCGTCCATTTGCTCTTTTTGAGCAGCTTGCTTTTTTTCGGCCTTTTTTCCGAATAAATATAAAGCGACGACTCCGGCAATTAAAATCGCAAGAATAATAAGTAATACAATTAAATATGGTGGCATATTTAACCCTCCTAAATGATTGATTTACAAGTTTGATTTTTTAAACTTGTACAGTTATTGTGCATGTAGTATTTTAACATTTTTGAGAAAAAAGTGCAATAGATTTCATGATTGATGAAAAGAATAAAATGAAAAATTTGTGAAAAGGATAATATCACTTTGCTTTTTTGGAGATTTTATGTTATAACAGTTCATATATATTTAGGAATGCTAAAGATGTTTAAATCTGAAGTACATAGAAATGAAATGGAGGAAATTATGAAAAAGAGAATAGTAATGCTGGTATTAGCATTAGGGGTTGTTGGCCTAGTTAGCGGGTGTTCAAATGATAAGAAAGAAGAGGAAACATCAATAGAGAGCAACTCAGACACAGAAGAGAAAACAGAACCAGAAACAACATCGGATACAGAGAGACCAATATCCGAAGAAGAGTTTGATCCTCAAACAGCATTAAAAGCCTTATATCAGACATACTTGGAAGAGCTAGAGAAGATAGAAGTGACAGATTATATAACATTGCCGACTTACAAAGGGCTTGAGATTGAATTTATGAAAGATTATACAATAACTGATGAAATAGTGGAAACACAGATTGAAAATATTATGTCAGCAGAGCTTGTAGAAGTGAATGACCGTGCGGTAAAAGAGGGTGATACTCTTAATATTGATTATGTAGGGAAAGAAGATGGAGTAGCATTTGAAGGTGGTACTGCACAGCAGCAAACACTTTTAATCGGAAGCCAACGTTTTATAGAGGGCTTTGAGGAAGGACTGGTTGGAGCGAAAGTGGGTGAAGTCAGAGAAATTGAATTGACATTCCCAGATGATTATCATAATGTAGCAATGCAGGGGGCGGAAGTCGTCTTTACGGTAACGGTAAATTCTATATCAGAGCAAGCAGCACTCACTGATGAATGGGTTGCGGCAAACACTGATTTTGGCACGATAAAAGAATATAAAGAGCAAATCAAGGAACAGCTAACAGAAAATGCAAAAATGAATATGGATAATGACAAATTAGAAGGTGTTTGGAAAAGTATCTTTGAAGAAATGAAAATAGTAGAAGAATTGCCTCAAAATATGATTGACTTATTTTTAAATTATGAAAAGGCATATTTAACAGCAGAGGCAGCAACGGCTTCTTTATTGCTAGAGGAACATTTAGGAATGAATTATGGTTGTACTTTAGAAGAGTATGAAGAAGAAGCAACATTGGGCATTATTAGAATGATACAGCAAGATATGATAATAAAGGAAATTGCGAGGATTGAAGGAATTGCAGTCAGTGAAGAAACTTATGCAACAAAGACAAAAGAGTATGCCGAGGGAAATAACCAGAGTGAGGAAGCATTTGTGGAGTTTTATGGGGAAGCATATTTAGGATCTATCTATTTACAACAAGCAGTCAGTGAGTTCCTAGTTGAGAACACGACGGGATTTTATACAGCACCAGAAACCGAGACAGAGAGTGAAACAGAAACAGAATCTCAAAGCACAACCTAATACTTGATTTGGATTAAGGAAATAAAATATGGGTTAAAAATGACATGTCCCTTTGTGGCAAAGCGTTTGGAACATAAAACGGTTTGCCACGAGGAGGGCATATTTTTGTGAAAAAAGAAAGTGTAGACTTTATTCTATTTTCTTGAATTTTTGGCGAAAATTCGTTATAATATTAAATATAAGATGGATAAAAATAAAAAAACATGAACGGAATGGGAGAAAAAATGAGTAATTTTGATGAGAATTCAAGAGAAGATGAAACTTCTTTCGGTGATATGCCACCAAATTTTGATATTCCTATTTATGATGGGCAAAATAATGAAATGGGGGACTATACAGAGGAAGAACGTGAAAAAATTGATGCGGGATATGAGCCCAAAATACAGGAAGAATTATTACCAGATCCTGGTAGTCTAGAAACACAGTTTGGACATGTGGGAACAACGGAGGCTTGGAATACGCAATTTGAACAGCAGCAACCGATGAAAAAAACAGGTGCGAAAATAATTGTTGTGATTGTCGTGTTATTGATTATGGCGGCAGTGGCATTAAGTATTTCAGCTGGTTCTTTGCTATTTTCTTATTTCAAATCGGATAAATTGGTGGAAACGGAACTTGAATCGGAGAGCGAATCAGAGCTTGAGGTAGTGGACGAATATGAGTTGGTTGAGCCAATATATGCTTATATTGAAGAGGGGGAAGATAGTGAGTTAGAAAAGTATATAAAAAATAATAAGTATGCGCTTAATCTGAATTACATGGATGACGAGAGGTATTCCCCGTTATATTATGCAATTATATATGAAAATGTTAGTGCGGTAGATATTTTGCTTCGTCATGGTGCGGATGTAGAACTAGCAGATGAGGAGGCAGATTATGAGTCACCGCTATTTATGGCGATTGAATATGCTGATTTTGAAGTAATAAAGATGTTATTGTCTTATGGAGCAAATATAAATGCTACAAATCAATATGGTGGAACGCCATTATTATATGCGACACATATGTCTGTTTCGGAATATATGTACTTAGTTGCTAATGGAGCCGATACAACTGCGGTAGATTATGACGGGTGGAATATTTTGCATTATGCGGCATGCTATGGCACAGAAGAAATGTATAATGTATGTTTAAAGCTGGGAGAGGGACTGTTTGATGAGTATGCGAGAACAGAGGATGGCTATAGTGTAGCACATTTGGCGATAGCGGGTTCAAACATTAGTTTATTGCAAACCCTATTAGATAAAGGGCTTCCAATGGAACTACAGTTGGAGAATGGAAACACTTTACTGCATCTGGTAACGGCTGATGATATGGCACATTTTATAATGGATAATTATGAGTGTGATTATAATGCCCTAAATCGAAGGAATGCTACACCTCTTCATTGGGTGGCATATCGTGAATTGAGTCCGGATGTATTACAAAGATACATTGATAATGGTGCCGATGTAAATGCACAGGATATAGATGGGGTCACTCCGCTGATGAATGCAGTGCCGGTGAAAGAAAATGTGCAGCTATTAATTGATAATGGTGCTGATGTTAGTATGAAAGATAATAATGGTTATACGGCCTTTGACTATGTTCCAAATGGCATAGGCAGTGAGTATTTAAAAAATCTATTAAGGGTAAGATAAATAAATCGGAAAAAAGTTAATATAATCTATGTACTCATACTTTTCTTTGTTAGAGCATACAATGTAAAAACATTGAAATTACAGGGGGATTTCCTTGAAGAGCTATATAGAAGAAAGGGCAGTTAATATTGCTAATTATATTATTGATTTTAATGCCACGGTGAGGCAGACAGCAAAGAAGTTTGGGATATCCAAGTCGACCGTACATAAAGATGTGACCGATAGATTGTTATTGATTAATCCAGCATTAGCCAAGCGGGCAAGACAAGTGTTAAATGTGAATAAGTCGGAACGTCATATTCGAGGTGGGCTTGCAACAAAGGAAAAATATTTACAACAAAGTCATTAGGATATTTTTACATGAATAAGGGGATTGCTACAAAGTATCAACATAATCGTTGGATATACTTTATGGCAATCCTTTATCGTTCGATAAAATGTGACAAAAAAGCTAAAAAACAGTGGAAAAAGCTATAAAAATTATACAAAATAGTAGAATTAAATAAAAGTTTCTGAAAATAGTGGATTTTATATATAAGGAGAGTAGAATAAAGGTATAAGAGTGGAAAAGCAGTTGTAAGGTAATCTGTGTCGGACAATATGGAGGGAAAAGAGAATTATGGATGTAGCAGCATTGAAGAATCGCTTTATACCTAAGCGTGGACAACCAGCGGGACCATTAAAATTTAGTAATAAAGAGTTGATAAAAATTATTATTCCGTTAATTATTGAGCAATTTCTTTCAATATTTGTAGGAATGGTAGCGATTATGATGATATCCCAGCAAGGAGAGCAGGCGACGAGCGGTATAGCATTGATTGATACAGTAAACATGTTATTTATTAATATCTTTGCGGCCTTGGCAACAGGTGGAGCGGTAATTACAGGATACTATATCGGACAGAAAAAAATGGAAAGAGCCTCTAAGGTGGCGGAACAGCTGGTATTGATGGTTACTGGTATTTCGCTGTTAATTATGGTTTTAGTATTAGTAGGGCAAAATTTTATTTTATACAATCTATTTGGTGATTTGGAACCTGTTACAAGGGGATATGCGAAGGATTATTTGAATCGGATAGTGTTTGCAATTCCTTTTATTGGTCTATATAATTCAGCAGCAGCCTTATTTCGAGTGACGGGAGATACAAGGACTCCGATGAATATATCATTGTTGATGAACGGCATCAATATCGCTTTAAATTATTTGTTTATATTTATATTAGATATGTCTGTCAGAGGTTCAGCGATTGCGACCTTGATTTCAAGAATTGCGGCAAGTGTAATTTTAATTATTATGTTACATGATAAAAAACGGGCGATTCATTTGGGAAATTTATTTAAAACGAAGCCTGATATTTCAGTTATAAAGCGAATGCTTTATATTGGTGTTCCAAATGGTTTGGAAAATAGTATGTTTCAAATTGGAAAAATTTTGGTGGTTCGTCTAGTGGCCAGCTTTGGAGCAGTATCTATAGCAGCAAATGGGATAGCGGCATCATTGGCGGGTTATCAAGTGTTACCAGGTGCAGCAATGGGATTTGTGGTTATTACAGTGGTATCACAATGTGTTGGAGCAAGGGATTATGAGCAGGGCAGGTATTATACGAAGAAGCTGTTGAAAATGGCTTATGTTAGCGTGTGGGTTCTGAATGCAGCTATCTTCCTATTTTTACCAAACATATTGGGAATATATAATTTTGCACCAGAAACGTTAGAAATGATAAGACAAGTTGCCATATATCATGGGATATGTGTTTGCTTGATATGGCCGTTATCTTTTACACTACCAAATACACTGAGGGCTTCAGGGGATATGAAATATAGTATGACCGTATCGGTATTGTCTATGTGGATATGCAGAATTGTATTTAGTTATATACTGGGACGGTATTTGAAAATGGGGCTTATGGGCGTTTGGGTTGCGATGACTTTGGATTGGACGGTGCGTGGAATTTGCTTTATTTGCCGCTATATAAACGGCAAATGGACGCGTCAAAAAATTTAAAAATTTATTGTAAAAGCATAAGGCATAACATATAATAGGTATTATGTAATAGGGCTATAGAAGAAAAGATTTTGGATAATAGAGGAGGATTTTTTGTGAAACGAGAGAAAATTATTGTAATAGATTTTGGGGGTCAGTATAATCAGTTAATAGCAAGACGTGTGCGGGAATGTAATGTATATTGTGAGATATATCCTTATACGATTAGTTTGGAAGAAGTTAAAGAGATGGCTCCAAAGGGAATTATTTTTACCGGGGGTCCTAATAGTGCTTATCAGCCAGATTCGCCAAGTTTTGATAATGGTATTTATGAATTGGGAATTCCTATTTTAGGAATTTGTTATGGTGCACAGTTAATGATGAGTTCATTAGGTGGTGTAGTTGATAAGGCGCCAGTGAGCGAGTATGGAAAGACAGAAGTTTCCTTTGATACGACGAGTTCAGTTTTTGAGGGTATTTCAAAGACAAGTATTTGTTGGATGAGTCATACCGATTATATTGCAAAAGTTGCGGATGGCTTTAAGATAACCGCATCTACCCCGAGTTGCCCAGTGGCAGCAGCAGAAAATAAGGATAAGGGATTGTATTTATTCCAGTTCCATCCAGAAGTATTACATACAGTAGAGGGCAGTCAGATGTTGTCGAACTTTGTTTTTGGTGTCTGTGGGTGTGCTGGAGAATGGAGAATGGATTCTTTTGTGGAGGCTTCTATTGCCGCAATTCGTGAGAAAGTTGGAGATGGCAAGGTACTTTGTGCATTATCAGGAGGCGTGGATTCTTCAGTAGCAGCAGTTATGTTATCAAAAGCGATCGGAAAACAGTTGACATGTATTTTTGTAGATCATGGGCTTCTTCGTAAGAATGAGGGCGACGAAGTGGAAGCTGTCTTTACAAATCAGTTTGAATTGAACTTTAAGAGAGTGAATGTACAACAGAGATTTTATGATAAATTGGCAGGGGTGATAGATCCCGAAACAAAAAGAAAGATTATTGGGGAAGAGTTTATTCGCGTATTTGAGGAAGAAGCGAAATTGATTGGACAAGTTGATTTCTTGGTACAAGGGACTATTTATCCAGATATTGTTGAGAGTGGAATCGGTAAGTCAGCAGTGATTAAATCTCACCATAATGTTGGGGGACTGCCTGATTATGTCGATTTTAAGGAAATAATTGAACCGCTTAAAGAGTTGTTTAAGGATGAAGTTAGAAAAGCTGGTTTGGAACTTGGCATCCCTGAGAGATTAGTGTTTAGACAACCTTTTCCAGGTCCAGGTCTAGGGATTCGTATTATCGGCGAGGTGACATCTGAAAAAGTGAAGATTGTTCAAGATGCAGATCATATTTATAGAGAGGAAATAGCTAATGCCGGACTCGATAGAAGTATTGGTCAGTATTTTGCAGCTTTGAGCAATATGCGATCAGTTGGTGTTATGGGAGATGAAAGAACCTATGATTATGCGGTGGTATTAAGGGCAGTGAATACGGTGGACTTTATGACAGCGGAGTTTGCGGAAATTCCTTGGGAAGTGTTAGGAAAGGTTTCCAGTCGAATTGTGAATGAAGTGAAGCATGTGAATAGGGTGCTTTATGATTGTACAGGGAAGCCGCCGGCGACGATTGAAATGGAATAGTTGGAGTTAAGCTGTGGAGCCTGTAAATGTGCGATTTGTATGGACTTTCTGATGCAGAGTTAAAAGGTGTTAAAGGCATAGAACATAACTCTATCATCTGAATATGCTGAATACAAGTCTAGCATAATGACTGGCAATGACCGCTTTATTATGATATGATTCGAAGTGTGATGGTTTCCATTGAAATGGTGATGGTGAATACCAGAATCGACAGGGCTTCATCCGAAATCTCAGGGGATTTCATGCAGACTCCGTTGCTATGAAGAAGGGAAGAATGATATGGAAATCTTTAATAAGAATGCAGAAAGTTTAGATGAATTTAAACGCAAGATAGAAGAATTTGAAAAAGAAACAAAATTATTTAGAGGAAACATGCAAACTTTTTACAGGGGGCATGCGAATTATGCCTATAAGTGCGAACCCTCTATTTTTAGGAAGAATTCATTGAGTTCGGAAAGCACAATTTTCCATCAGTGTATGGAAAGGCTTCCGTATGAGTTTAATCATCTGCCGTCAACATTTGATAAACTTGCAAAAATGCAGCATTATGGTGCACCCACACGTCTTTTGGATTTCACGGTTTCTTCTGAAATTGCACTTTTTTTTGCATGTTGTAGTATGTCAGGCAAAGAAGATAAAGAAGATAAAGAAGACGGGAAAATTATTATATATAAGACCACCAGCACATCACAAGATGATATTGGAGTTCAGGTGCTCTCTGCGCTGGCAAAATATTCAGAAAAACTCGATGCCGATTTTTATGACCATGTACGCATGGAAATAGGGACGAATTATACTGATGAGAATATTAGAGCATGTATTGAAAAAAGTTATTTTGTCATACCTAAAATTTCTAATGATCGATTGCATCGACAAAAAGGCTTGTTTCTCATTTTTGGGCAGCAACTCAAAGAATTATATGGAGAAAAACAAGTATCAGAACTAAATGAACAAACTGGGCGAGGAGGAGAGTATCCAGGATATATTGGTTATATAAAAATTCCGGCAAACAGTAAAAAAGCTATAAGAGAAGCGCTGAAGGAGAAAAACAACCTTTGTGCTGAATATCTGTTGCCACAAATTGATGAAGAGCTGAAAAACATAAAAGAAGAGTGCTAATCGCAGATGACAAGACACTGGATGCGTTTGGGAAGATTCAGTTAAGAGTAGTCTCCAGAACAACAGATAATCTACCAGCACATATGGTTAATAAGGCAAGTAGCCAAGTTTTGGCTTCTTTTCTATTGGACAAACCAACCAAAGACTTTTCTTAGTACATGCGAAAATCATTTGATTGTATGTCACAGGTCGCGAATGTTGCATTCCTCGGTATTGAAGCTAAAAAGCCAAATGGTGTGGGTTTTTCTAAAATAGCATGGGGCATTTAACCAATAAGCATATTCACAAGATTTTCCGCAAATAGTTGTGTGGTACAATAAATTGAGAGCATATAAGCAAAAAATGAAAGTATCCCCCTACAGTGATTTTACGATGGTATTTATTGACTCGATATAGAATATTACTGAAATGCCAGACAAAATTTTTATTTTACTGTTAAGTAAATTACATGATGGTGAGATATGCAGAAATATTGAAACTACATATCTCAGAGGTGAAATTAATATTAGCAAATATAAGGTTTATGAACTTATTGGCGACAATATATTGCTTCGATATCAAAAAGTATGTTCGGAAATTAACGAGTTGCCATTAGGGTTTTAAGTGATGTATGTAGGGAATAGGGGAGATTCCAATTATTTTAGTATTTAGCGTAATACTGTGATAATAAAGGATATTGGTACGACAATTAGTGCAAAAATGCCTATCCATCTAGCAACCATCCCCACCCTCATATAAGATGTTAGATACAAGGGTTCATGCTTAGTTTATAGTGTATCCTATATGCTGTGTTATTCTTTAAATTCTAAGCCAATTAATGATGAGAAGATATCCAGTTCATATGGAGGTATGGATAATTCATAGTCCTCCTCATTCCATTTAATACAAATATTATAAAACGGTTTGAAATATATAAGTCCGTCATGAGATACCAGATTATATTGCTTATATTGTCCCTTGTTAAAAGGCGTTTCTTTATTCCAATTAGGAACGCTTATTCTTTTCTTCGTCTTCTTAATCCCAATGATGCAGTGGAGCGGAATAATCCACTCTTCCTCTAAAAAAGCCAAATGTAATGAGCCATCTCGAACATATGCTGTACAGCATAAATTGAAATATGTCACAAACTCATTTCTCACAGCTACCATTTTCCCATTTTTAATTTTATAAGAGAATGACAGAACATCAACATTCTCGGCATTTGGGGGTATATTAAAGGCATCTCTTGAACTGCGGATAACACTATCGGCATAGTTTTGGGTTTGTTTGTATTCATCGCTTTTTTCGCCCTTTTTTCTTCTATCGCCATCAACGAGGAACAAAGTAAACCATATAATGAAGAAGATTATTGTGACATAGAATAGATATGGCGCATTTCTATAGGCCTGCTCTAATGAAACATCAGAAAGGCCTTTAATAATTCCTAAACTGATAAGAGCAGCTAAGCAACCGGAAACAAACTTGATAATTTTCAGCCAAAGCGGCAATTCCAACTTTTTTTCAACATCTTCCATTTGTTCAAGAGCTTTATCAAAAGTATTTTTCAGTCCCAGAGGTAGTGAAGTACCGAAAAAAATCTGACCATCAGGAGTTGTGTTATGTTTATCGTTAGTCATATTGTATCCAAAAACGTTTTTCATAGAATTATTCTCCTTTATTCGTGCAAAATCTAAGTTCTCTAAGTTTATTTCATTATATCATATTTATATAATGAAGGATATTTATTTAGTATGAAAAATATAGTCAAATATAAAGCTATATGGTAAGATATGCTTAATGATAAAATAAGAGGTTAAGAGGAGTGGCTTTATGGAATATAAAAGTATAGTAATTTCGGTGACTGATATTAATAAAGCGAGGAAGTTTTATGAAGATTTATTTGGATTGGAGTTATATCAAGATTATGGTATCAATATATCATTTACTTGTGGGATATCTTTACAGCAGGATTTTGATTGGCTTGTAGGTCTTCCCAAAGAAAAAGTATTGAAAGAAAGCAACAATATTGAATTATGTTTTGAGGAAGAACAATTCGAGGACTTTCTTATCAAATTAAAAAGTTTTGATGTGAGATATTTAGGAGATGTTATAGAACACAGTTGGGGACAACGTGTAGTGAGGTTTTACGATTTAGATGGACATATTATAGAAGTTGGTGAAAATATGAGAATGGTTATTAAACGTTTTCAAACAGCAGGATTATCTATGGGTGAGATTTCACAAAAAATGGATGTATCCATATCAGATTTGGAGCGACTTTTGAATGATTAAGTGAGAAGTCAAGAAACTGTGCTAGATAATTATGTTCTAAATAAATTATATAATTACAATGATTTTCATGTTAGTGGCTGGGATTATGAGATGGAAAAATGAATTCATAGCATTATTGATATAGTTGATAATTCCTTGTATACAAGCGAAGAATTTGATAATGGGCGCTCACGAGAACATGAATTTTTCAAAATTTCTCCAGAAACAGCAGATGGCTGCTTTGGTGGTGATTGTTGCTAATAATTATGAAAGGAAAATATAGAAATGACGTGTCTTAATGTAAAAGAATGTGCTTGTCCAAAAGTGACTTGTCATAATCATGGTAAATGTTGTGATTGTGTTATAAAACATAGGAAAACTGATAGTTTACCATTTTGCTTATTTTTGGATAATGATGGAGATAAGAGTGTGAAAAATTATTATCATAAGTTAAAATTACGATTTGAGGAATAAGGGTCTTCCATAATCAAATCATAGGCGACCTTTCTTATTTTTATTGAAAAGGAAAAATATCTTCACAAGGAGTTTGTGGGTCATTGGGCAATTATAATAGGAAGTGCTGTTGAACTTTTCATAGTGATTTATTTGCAGCATGCGATGGTTGTAATATATTATTGACATCTGTACATCAGGGTTTATAATTATGTTAGCGAGAAGCCCAAGCTATTTTTACTACTGAGGGGGTAAGCTAAAAATATCAATTAAAAAATGAGGTGAAAAAGATGCTTTTATTATGTTATGAAAAATGTTCCACTTGTAAATCGGCTATAAAATGGCTTGACCAGCATGGCTTAGATTATAAAGTTAGGGATATTAAGAGAGAGAACCCTAAGTATGAAGAATTAAAACAATGGTATGAAAAAAGCGGATTACCAATTAAGCGTTTCTTTAATACCAGCGGATTATCCTATAGAGGCTTAAATCTTAAAGATAAATTGAGCACCATGAATGATGAAGAGAAACTACAGCTATTGGCTACAGATGGTATGTTAGTTAAGCGCCCTCTAGTGGTAACTGAGGATAGTATTTTACTAGGCTTTAAAGAAGAGGAGTGGCAGAATTTGATTTAGACCAAAAAGCTTGTGAAAAGGCAAATATCTGCTAAAAGTAAAGAAAGAATTAATAAAGAATAAAAAAGGAACAATTCATATAAAACACTCTCGGTGGTATCTTGTAACCAATAGCGCTGGGAGTGTTTCTCTTTTCTTCTTTAAGCATAATGTCCAGCATAAAAGGACAGAAAAATCATTTCTTATACCTAAAGAGAAAATTGGAAAATTGCCTAAAAAAAGACCACTTCAGGAAGCAAAAAGTGGTCTTTCTCAGTCTGGTGAATATGTACTCTATTTATTATAATCGTTTTACTCTCTAAAATTAAGAATTACCCTTAGCAAGCTGAGCCTCATACAAACGCTGATAGATGCCAGTTTGCTGAACCAATTCCTCATGAGTGCCACTCTGTACAATACGCCCCTCTTCAAGAACAAGAATCATATCAGCACTAACAATAGTAGAAAGTCTGTGAGCGATAGCGACAATCGTACAGGTTTTAGATAATTGCGAGATAGCAGTTTGGATCTCTCGTTCGGTCTCGGTGTCGACCGAGGCCGTAGCCTCATCAAGGATAATAATGGGTGATTTGCGTATAATGGCACGAGCGATGGCAATACGCTGTTTTTGCCCGCCACTTAGACGAATCCCGCGTTCACCGACAACAGTGGCATAGGCATCTGGCATTTCCATAATGCTATCATGTATGTGGGCAGCCTTGGCCGCGTTTATAATCTCTTCTGTGGTCGCAGAGGTGACAGAGTAAGCAATATTATCAGCGATTGTTCCATTGAAGAGATAAGTGTCTTGTAAGACAGGGGATATATGTTGACGGAGGCTTTCAAGGGTGACATGTTTTATATCATGTCCATCAATAAGCACACGTCCGTGTGTAGGGTCAAAGAAACGTGAAATAAGTTGAGTCATCGTTGTCTTACCAACACCTGTAGGGCCGACAAGAGCAATCATCTGTCCGGCTTTGCAAGAAAAATTAATATTTGTCAACACATCATTTTCCTTCTCATAAGCGAAGCCCACATTTTCAAATTGAATCGCTCCTTTCACTTGCTGCAATGGAGAAGCATTTGGCTCATCACGGATTTCTTGTACCTGATCCAAAACTTCTATGACACGCTCGGCACCAGCATAAGCATGTTGAGTGTCTTCGAGTAACTTTGCCAACCCAGCAATAGGAGTATAAAAGAGGGCGAGGTAGAGTAGAAATGCAACGACATCAGAGACCGATAAACCGCCGTGGTATGCGAAAAAACCGCCGGTGCCAACAACGATGATGACCCCAATAGAGGACATAAATTCTATCGTAGGATGGAAAAGTGCCCCTAATTTAAGTGCGTGTAGCATAGCAGTTGTAAAACGCTTCACCTGTCGGGCAACAGCCTCTGTTTCTTGTGTTTCCTTATTGAACGCTTGTATTTCATGTATGCCGGAGAAATTATCTTGCAACTTGGCATTGATTTTACCAGTTTCAATATGAGCATCTCGAAATTTAGGGCGGATTTTGGTTGCAAATAACCATCCGAAAAACAGAATGAAAGGAATAGGAATACAAGTCAAAAGGGCTAATTTATAATTAATCGTGAGCAGAATACCCATAACGCCGATAATGGTGACTACATTGGTTATCATTTCGGGAATAATATGCGCATAGAGAAGCTCAAAGGTTGCCGTATCATTTATCACACGACTCATGAGATCTCCAGTTTGTTTGTCGTGATAATAGCTCATAGATAAGCCTTGCATCTTATTGTAGACCTGTACACGCAAATCATCCACAAGATTCCAAGCAGCTTTATGGGCGAGGTAGTTACTTAGAAAACGAAATAGAATACGGAGTAGATAAAGGCTGATGAGAATTAAAGTGATATGTTGCATTTTCTCCAATGCGGGCTTATCTATTCCAGTATTTATAAGTGCAGTTACATTTGATAGAAGTTTGGGAGCAATTAGATTGACTATTGTCATGCCGAGTGTGGAAAGTATAGCGATGACATATAATGCTTTATAGCGAATTGCTTCTTTACTAAGTCTCCAGAGTAATTTCATGTTTTATTAAGCTCCTTTCGGTTGAGTTAATCAGTAGGCATTATAATTTTGCATAATATTAAGTATAGCACAGAAATATAGCGGGATAAATACAAAATGTTTCGGATAATCATTCTTTTGGAAAGTCAGACAAACATAATTTGTTGCGAATATTATTGAAATAAGGTATAATTTCACTTAATGAAGAAAAGAAAGGTTACAGGATGAAAATGAAGAAAAGAATAGCAAAAATTATCATAGGAATGGTAGCTATAGTATTACTGTTTCCAAAGGTAGCGAAAGCCGAATATTTAGAAGAAATAGAAGTTAATTTAGAGACGGAAAGTATAACCGAAATTAATTTAGAAACGGAAAGCATAACTGAACTTGATTTAGAAACAGAAGATTTAACTGCGATTAACTTAGAAACGAAAAGCGTGACCGAAATTATTTTAGAGCTGCAAGAAACAGATGTTTTACCTATTGAAGATATACAAAAAGCAGTTATTACCGAACCAGTGGAAAGCCGTGCAAGAACGACTTTGGTTTCTTATACGAACAATGTGGAGGGATTTGTAGAAAGACTTTATAACATTTGTTTTGGTCGTGGTTCAGATCAAGAAGGACAAGCTTATTGGGTAAATCTTTTGAAGACAAAACAGCAAACAGCGGCGGGGGTAACTTGGAATTTTTTCAATTCTCCGGAATACCGAGGTAAAAATCATTCTAACCCTATTTTTATAGACCATTTATATCAAGTGATGTTAAATAGAGCGGCCGATACAGCGGGTAGAAACAACTGGTTAGGGGTCTTAGATAGCGGATTGAGCAGACAGTATGTAGTGAGTGGATTTATTAATTCCGTTGAGTTTACAAATATTTGTAATCAATATAACGTGACCAAGGGAAGTATTACACTAACTGAAAATAGAGATAAAAATTCAAATACTACTAGATTTGTACAAAGAATGTATGAAACTTGTTTAAACCGAAAAGGTGATGTCGAGGGGCTTAACTACTGGACAGGATTATTAAATTCTGGTGTAAGAACAGGTGCTGATTGTATGCTGAATTTCTTTGAAAGTACAGAATATAAAAACAAAAATAAGTCCGATGAGGCTTATGTAGCAGATTTATATAGAGCATTATTTGATAGAGAGGCGGATAATGGTGGAAAAAATCATTGGCTCACTCAATTATCGAATGGAGCTAGTAGAAGATTTTTATTGGCAGGTTTTGTGAATAGTACCGAATTTACAAATATATGTGGAAATTTCAAGATAAATAGAGGGAACGTAAGTGTTACCAATAATGACAGGCCAAATGAAACTGTAGCGTTTCCCAATTCGACGACATCACAGGTCGTAAATATATTTGAAAGCTATATATCTTATCCATATTTATGGCATGGAAATACACCGAATGGCTGGGACTGTGCTGGTTTTGTGACATGGGTGGCCAGCAATCATTTAGGTGTAGAAATGGGAAGATGTACTAATGATATCATATCCTATGTCAAAACTAGAGGAGTTCGAAATGTTCTTAATGGAAATTCATCAACTCAATATAACAATGCTGTAGCAAGTGGACTGGTTAAACCAGGTGATATAATTATATATTATTGGGGTGATAGAACGATACATGTAGCTATTGCTTTAGAGGACGGTTATATTATCAGTGCATTGAGCACGAGGTGGAATACTCATAAACAAACGTTTACCGAGAGTTGGGCATGGTCTAATAATATAGATTGGAATAGATATGAAATTTATAGAGGGGTGAATTAATCCTGCAAGGCTTGTAGTCATTTAGAAATGTTGCAAACAAAACGATAGAAAATAAATAATGTTAGGAGATATGAGATTATGAAGATAGGTGTGCCAAAGGAAATTAAGCCCCAAGAAAATCGTGTTGCCTTGATACCCGCAGGGGTAGACGCTTTTGTTAGAGCGGGTCATGAAGTGTTCATAGAGGAGAACGCTGGAGTTGGAAGCTGCTTCACTGATGAAGAATATGTGAAAAGCGGTGCGAAAATACTGAAAACGGCAAAAGAAGTGTTTGATGTAGCAGATATGATTATGAAGGTCAAGGAGCCGCAGCCGTCAGAATACGACCTGTTGAAAACGAATCAAATACTGTTTACATACCTCCATATTGCGCCGAATCCGGAATTGACACGCGTATTACTTGATGCAAAAATAATTGGAATTGCATACGAAACCGTACAACTTGCAAATGGTGCGTTACCTTTACTTGCTCCGATGAGTGAAGTGGCAGGAAGAATGGCAGTCCAAATAGGAGCTCATTTGTTAGAAAACATCAATGGCGGCCGTGGAATTTTATTAGGTGGAGTTTCTGGTGTGGAAAAAGCAAAAGTAACGATCATAGGCGGTGGTGTGGTAGGTCTCAACGCAGTTAAGGCGGCACGTGGACTGGGTGCACAAGTTACAGTGGTAGACATTTCAAGTGAAAGGCTAGCATATCTTGACGATATTTTTGATGGCTATGTGAATACTTTGATGTCCAATCAGTATAACATTGAGAAAGCTGTGTGTGAATCTGATTTGGTAATTGGTGCAGTGCTAATTCCTGGTGCAAAGACACCTAAATTAGTGAAAGAATATATGGTTAAACAAATGAAAGAGGGGGCTGTTCTTGTAGATGTCGCTATTGATCAGGGCGGAAGTATTGAAACTATTGACCGCATTACGACACACTCAAATCCTTCATTTATAAAGCATGGAGTTGTTCATTATTCGGTGGCGAATATGCCCGGTGCAGTGCCAAGAACCTCGACCTTTGCATTAACCAATGCCACCCTCCATTATGCGCTTGAGATTGCAAATGCAGGTGCAGAGGGGGCGATGAAAGCCAATCCAGCCTTGCTGAAAGGTCTCAATGTTTATAAAGGGAAATTAACATACGAGCCGATTGCACAAGCACAAGATTTGAGTTATCAATCGCCGGTTGGTCTTTTCTAAGTGTAGGGAATAGAACTTCATAATGTAGAGAAATATGTAAAAGTAGCTCGAATCGCTCTCGATTCGAGCTACTAATAGATTAGTTAGCTCATTGTCTTTTTTAAATACTTTTTTTGTAGAACTATCTTATCATTCCATCGGAATTATGATATATTAAAAGATAAGAATATAAAGTCATTGAAAGGAAGTATTAGAATGAAAAACAGAAAATACAAATTTGAAACATTACAATTACATGTAGGACAAGAGACTCCTGATGCGGCGACGGGCGCTCGTGCAGTTCCAATTTACGCGACCACCTCCTATGTATTTGAAAATTCCGCACAGGCGGCAGGTCGTTTTGCCCTTACAGAGGGAGGAAATATCTATACAAGGCTAATGAATCCAACATCAGATGTATTTGAAAAAAGAATTGCAGCTTTAGAAGGTGGGGTAGGTGCTTTAGCGACCGCATCAGGTTCGGCGGCAATTACTTATGCAATACAAAATATAGCACTTGCAGGCGACCATATTATTTCCGCTTCTAATCTTTATGGCGGAACCTATAATTTGTTTGCAAATACCTTAAAAGAGCAAGGGATTTCAACAACATTTGTTGACCCAAGCAACCCCTCTAATTTTGAAGCAGCGATAAAAGAAAACACCAAATTAATATTTGGCGAAAGTCTTGGAAATCCCAATTCTGATATAATGGACTTAAAAGCGATAGCGGATATTGCTCACAAGCATGGCATTCCATTTATTGTAGACAGCACATTTGCAACACCTTACTTACTTCGTCCGATTGAATATGGAGTTGATGTGGTGGTGCATTCAGCGACAAAATTTATCGGTGGTCATGGAACAGTATTAGGCGGTGTAATTGTTGACGGAGGAACATTTGACTGGGCGCAAAATGATAAATTCCCAGGTTTATCAAAGCCAAATCCATCATATCATGGAATTGTATTTTCAGAAGCATGTGGCAATATGGCTTATATTATGAAAATCAGAACAACACTCATGAGAGACCAAGGGGCAGCGATTTCACCTTTTAATTCTTTTNTATTGCTACAAGGTCTTGAGACTCTATCTCTAAGAGTAGAAAGACATATGGAAAATGCGTTGAAAGTGGTGGAATATTTAAAGAATCACCCCAAAGTAGAAAANGTGAACCATCCGTCTCTTGCTGATGGAAGAGCAAAAGAACTTTATGAAGAGTACTTTCCAAACGGTGGCGGTTCAATCTTCACATTTGAAATAAANGGTGAGGCAAAAGAGGCACAAAAATTGACTGAAAGTCTTCAGTTATTTTCACTTTTGGCAAATGTAGCGGATATGAAATCATTGGTGATTCACCCAGCCTCAACAACTCATTCACAATTATCACCAGAAGAGTTAATGGCATGTGGAATTAAGCCAAATATGATCCGTCTATCTATTGGAACTGAACATATTGAGGATATCCTAGAAGATTTGAGAATAGGTTTAGAGACGATAAAATAAACAAAGGTTATGCGTATCAGCCAACAAAGAACAAGCACAATAATAAAAGATTGGAGAGTGAATATGAAACAGCTATCAGAGCCAAAGAATTCATTATTAACAATTAAATATAGTCCAAATGATGAAATCCTAAAAGAAAATCCCCCAAGATTTACATGGATACCAGCCGACGATGAAGATTTGCCATATAAACTTCAGATTTCAACATCAAAAGACTTTTCAGATGAAAGAGTAATAGAGATTGAATCAATTCCATATAATTTTTATACCCCAGATTATGTGTTTGAACCAGGAAAATATTATTGGAGATATAGCTTAGATATAGAAGAAGCGTATAATTATAGTGAAATAAGAAGTTTTACGATTGCCGCAGAAACATATAAAACTCCTTTAATAAGCAGAAAAGAGAGATATGTGGGGGCAGATATGTCCCATCCTAGAATTTGGCTTAATAAAGAGAAAATCATAACTTTTAGAGAAAATCTATCCAAGGACGAAAACTACCTCGGATTTAAAAACTTTTACAACAATTCGATAGAAAAATACAAGGGGAAAACGTTAGTGGCAGAACCATTACCTTATCCTGAAAACAAACGTGTAGTACATCTTTGGCGACAAAATTACATGGATTGTCAAGAAGCATTGCTGCATATCCGCTCTTTGGCAGTTGGCGGTATTCTTCTTGAAGATGAAAGCATGATAGCAGGAGCTAAAATAGCGCTTCTTACATTAGCAAAGTGGGATGTAAAAGGCTCAACGGGAAGAAATTATAATGATGAATGTGCATTTCGTGTTGTATATGCACTGGCGTTTGGGTATGACTGGTTATATGATTATCTGTCAGAAGCAGAAAAAGAGCAGGTAAGAGTGCCGCTTTACCTAAGAACAAAGCAAGTTGCCGATCACATCATGATTGATTCACGAATACATTTTTCATTGTATGACAGCCATGCAGTTCGCTCACTTTCCTCTGTTTTAACTCCATGCTGTATTGCGATGTTAGGAGAAAATGAAGATGCAAACAAGTGGTTGGATTACACGATTGAATATTTTAATACCATATATACTCCTTGGGGCGGCTTAAACGGTGGTTGGGCAGAAGGCCCGATGTACTGGACATCAGGAATGGCATTTTTAATAGATGCATTAAATACGATTAAGAATTTTACTGGTATTGATATATATAAACGCCCATTTTTTCAAAAGACAGGAGATTTCATCGCTTGGTGTAATCCCGCAGATACTTATAGAACAAGTTTTTGTGACCAGTCCAACCTAGGTCAATATCCGGGTCATAAAACAGCCGCAAACATGAGGCAGTTTGCAGGAGTGACAGGCAACAAGATGTACAAAGACTACTACGATGCCGTATTTAAAAGAGAGCCTGAAATTGAAGATGCTTTTTATAATAATGGTTGGTGGGATTTTAACTTTGATGACATGGTATATCATCATGATTATAGAGATGTGGAATATTCAAAAGGCGGTGAAGTTTCAGGGGTTAAGCACTTTGCAGATATTGGCTGGGTGAGCATTAATAAGAATATAGATAATCCTGAAGAACACTTATTTTTCTTGACTAAAAGCAGTCCCTATGGGAGCGTTAGTCATAGCCATGGCGATCAGAATTCATTTTTGTTACAGGCATATGGTGAACCATTGGTTATCAGAAGTGGTCACTACATTGGTTTCAATACCTCCATGCACAGAGACTGGAGAAGACAGACGAAATCTCATAACAGTATATTGATAAATGGGCAAGGACAATATGCCGAAATGGACAAGGCGAAACAACTAATGGCAAAAGGGCATGTTTGTGAAGTATCTGAAAAGGAAAATCATATCTATATAAAAGAAAATGCAACAGCGGCATATCGTGAAAATGTATCATATATAAAAGACTATACACGAGAAATTTACTTTGTTGAAAATGAATATTTTGTTATTGTTGATTCCATAGAACTTGAAAATAATGCCGAAATTGATTGGAAATTACATAGTTTATATGAATATATATTAGATGGCGACAAGTTTACGACCCAAGGAGAAAAGGCAAAGCTTAGTGGGAAATTTGTATATTGTTCGAGCGGGGTAAAAGCAGTAACTAAGACAGATGAGTTTGAAGGTGTAAATCCGGAGGAAATCAAAGGTTTGGATAAAGAATGGCATTTATCAATGATTACAGAGACGGCGAAGAATCATGTGTTGGTAACATTGTTAATACCATCAAAAGCAGAGGAAAAGAAAATAGTTACTGCAATTAAAGACGATCAAGGGCATGATGTATATTTTTATTTTAATTATGATGGAAAAGTATTTTCACTGAGAACGGATGGAAATAAACGTTATTAAGTGGATTATGAATATCCGTTTTATAAGAGGAGAAAACCTTGCAATTAATTTTAGAAGAAAAGGAGAATGTATCGTTATGATTGTTAAACAAAAAGAAGTAGCAGTAGAAGAGTTAGGTGCTGGTGTCAGCAGAAAAATGCTCGCTCATCAAGGCGGCATGATGGCAGTAGAAGTAGTTTTTGAAAAAGGGGCGATTGGTACGGCTCACACTCATCCTCATGAGCAAATCAGTTATATTTTAGAGGGGAGTTTTGAGTATACCATAGAAGGTGTGATTTATAAACTGGAAAAAGGCGATACCTATTATGTTCCACCAGAAGCAGTACATGGAGTGGTTGCCTTAGAGAAGTCCGTTATTTTAGATGTTTTCACGCCCCAAAGAGCAGATTTTTTGAAATAGAATGATAGTGAAAGAGCCGTATTAATGAGAGGAAAATCATTAATACGGCTCTTTTTTTCGTGAAAACGTGAAGTGAGAGAAGTCAGTCTTATGAATTTTAAGGGGGAAAAGGGAGATTAATATTATGGGATGATTTTTTGATTTATTCATCAGTATTAGAACAAATAAAGTGATTAGATAGGAAAAATTTGGAATAATAAACCTTAAGCACACTATTTCTAAAGCAATAGGATTTTTAAAAACCAATGGTGAGGAAAGTGAGCGCGTTTTAATTAAAATTGAAGAATTAAAATAAAATGAGAAGAGCGTTATCTTATAGATGAATGATGAATTAGTCATAGATAAGGTGTTTCCCATATTATTACAGTTGGGAAGAAAAAGAAAGTTAATGAGATATTACAAAAAAAGAAATTTCTAAATGGAGTTAGAAAGCATGTTTTAAGTGGTGAGGAAAATCACTTATATAAAATATTGTATCCATATAATGCGAATTACGTGCAAAATATTGCGAGAATGTTAAGGTATATGCAATATTTAGTTGAAAAAATGGAAAACTTATGTTAAAGTAAGCATATAACAAGCAAAAAAAGAGTGGAAAAAAGGAGAGAAATACTACAATGAGAAGAAAATTAAAAGTTTTATTAGTCAGCATGATGGCAACCTTCTTAAGCTTTGGAGCTGTTGCTAATGCGGCAAATTATGCGATGACTAGTAATGCAGGCGGAGCGGCAGTTGCGGTGGCAGCCGCAGATCATACCCATGCGGTTTATTATGATGAGAATGTTGGCAACTACAGAATTAACTACGGTGCATCTATTAATGTGCAATCTGTATGGAGCACATTTGAGAGTGTATATGCAAGTTCTTCAGCAAGTTTACAGAATTGGCTTAGTGTGTTTGGAAGCATAGCAGTTACGACAACCCTTCCAGCAGGAATGCAAATGGACATGTCAACAGTAACAAGTGCGGCATTACAGGCAGAGATTGAACGCTTAAATCCAGAAATTGGCAGTTTATTTGTAATATTAGGTACTCCAGCTGTATCATCAGTTGTAGAGGGGGGAACGGAAGCAAGCATAAGAACAAAATTAACGTATAATGTCAGTTTCAGACAATCACCATCAACAAATCACGCAGTTTTAAGCCAGTTAACTTTGGTAGATTATTTGAATGTGCCATTAGGTACAGCAACATTAGCGGGAAGTGCGTTTGTAAGCGGTGGATTTTTGCAAACAAGTGATACAAAGGCGAGTGGATCTGTATTTATAGGTTCAGAAGCTGGGGTTCATACAGTAGTAATAAATGCAAACGCGGTGCCAGAAGTAAATATTAAAATGATAGAAGCGGAAACAGAGACAGAAACAGAGACAGAGACAGAGACTCAGACAGAAACACAAACAGAGACTCAAACAGAGACAGAGACTCAGACAGAAACAGAGACTCAAACAGAAACAGAAACTCAGACAGAAACACAAACAGAGACAGAGACTCAGACAGAAACACAAACAGAGACAGAGGCTCAGACAGAAACAGAAACAGAGACAGAGACTCAGACAGAAACACAAACTGAGACAGAGACTCAGGCAGAAACACAAACTGAGACAGAAACTCAGACAGAAACACAAACTGAGACAGAAACAGAAACAGAAACTCAAACAGAAACAGAGACTCAAACAGAGCCAGAGATAGAAACAGAGACAGAGACAGAAACAGAAACTGAAACAGAGACGGAGACAGAAACTGAAACAGAGACAGAACCAGAGATAGAGACAGAAACAGAGACAGAACCAGAGATAGAGACAGAAACAGAGACAGAAACAGAAACTCAAACAGAAACAGAGACTCAGACAGAGACAGAAACTCAAACAGAAACAGAGACTCAGACAGAGACAGAAACTCAGACAGAGACAGAAACTCAAACAGAAACAGAGACTCAGACAGAGACAGAGACTCAAACAGAGACAGAAACTCAAACAGAAACAGAGACTCAAACAGAGACAGAAACTCAAACAGAAACAGAGACTCAAACAGAGACAGAAACCCAAACAGAAACAGAGACTCAAACAGAAACAGAGACTCAAACAGAGACAGAAACTCAAACAGAAACAGAGACTCAAACAGAAACAGAAACTCAAACAGAAACAGAG
>JGI994J12354_10000127_pt1 | contig 69111 bp, 73 predicted proteins | sample IntmicLarv3ML3BL_FD_12354 | JGI IMG/M metagenome (IMG submission 12354) | reverse complement strand
ATTTTAGTTGCTCCATTTAACAATTATTCTGTTGATGGCGGAGATTATGACTATGTTAATAAAACATTTTACTCTGACAATTTAGAATTAGTTAAAGATTATGTCAGAGAAATTGTTTGTATATATAGTGATAATGACCCTTATGTTAAACAAGAAGTTTCTAAAGATTTTTCAAAAAAAGTTGAAGCTAAAGAAATTACAATTCCAAATGGCGGACATTTAAATAGCGAATCTGGTTATGATTCGTTTGAAGAACTATTAAAAGAGTTATAATTTTTCATTTTTTGAACTCAAACTATTGCAATAATATTATCAGATGTTATAATTTAATTAGTTGATTTATTCAAACTTATAAAGCACTAATTTCGCAGATAACAAACGTTAGCGCTGGAATGTTTGGATTTGAAGCTAAAGTTTATTTTGAAGCTAAAGAAGGAGCTGATATTGTACCAAATGTTGAATTTTAATAATAAAGTAAAAGTAATTATATTGAGTTTCTTATTAACAATATTGTGTACCAATATTTGTTATGCTAGTATACCAACACATACAAGTGATTTTTATGTGAATGATTTTGCTAACATTATAAATTCACAAGACAAGCAAACAATATTAGATAAGGCAAAAAATTTATATAAAAAAACAGGAAACAGCACACAAGTTGTGGTTGTAACAGTAAACTCGTTAGATGGATTATCAATAGAAGATTACGCAAACAGACTATTTAATACATGGGGTATAGGAAGTAAAACTAAAAATGATGGAGTACTAATACTTATAGCTCCAAATGAAAGACAAAGTAGAATAGAAGTTGGATATGGACTAGAAGGACTTTTGCCAGATGGAAAAACAGGGAGAGTTCAAGATAATTATATGTTACCACATTTTAAAAACAATAATTATTCAAAAGGAATATTAGAAGGATTTAATGTAATAGTAGAAATGATAGACACAGGAGATAATTCAATAATAGTTGGAAATAAATTTAATATAGTAGAGATTTTACCTGTTTTATTTTTTGCACTTATGTTTATTCCAATAGTACTTAGTATAATTATTAAAACTAGACCTAAAAAATGTCCTAAATGCAAAACGAGATTAACTCGTGAAATAAGAGTAATTAGACCTGCCACATATATATCTAGTGGCTTAAGCGAATATTATTATACATGTAGTTCATGTGGGTTTAAAAACAGAAAAAAAATTACAACTCCACAACTTGGTTCATCATCAGGAGGGGGCTTTGGTTCAGGAGGTTCTTCAGGAGGAAGCTCATCATCTGGAGGTGGAGGTTCATCTGGAGGTGGAGGAAGTAGTAGGAGCTGGTAAAATTAGAACAATGGGAGAAATTTCTTAACAACCCCTTGCAAAATTAATGCATGTGGTATAAAATTACTCTGTTATTAAAATATAAAAAATTTATAGGAGGTAATATTAAATGTCAGTTAAAGTAGGAATCAATGGATTTGGTAGAATAGGAAACTTAGCGTTTCAAGCAGCATTAGCGAAAGGAGATGTAGAAGTAGTAGCAGTAAATGATCCATTTATAGATGCTGATTATATGGCATATATAGTTAAATTTGACACAATACATGGAAGATTTAATGGAGATGTTAAAGCTGAAAATGGAAATTTAGTAGTTAATGGAAAAACAATAAAAGTATTTAATGAAATGGACCCAAGTAATGTTAAATGGGGAGAAGTAGGTGTAGATTACGTTTTAGAATGTTCAGGAGTATTTACAACAATAGAAAAAGCAACTGCACATATAACAGGTGGAGCTAAAAAAGTAATAATAAGTGCACCATCAAATGATGCCCCAATGTTTGTAATGGGAGTAAATAATGATAAATATACAAGTGATATGACAGTTGTATCAAATGCATCATGTACAACTAACTGTTTAGCACCACTTGCAAAAGTAATAAATGATAACTTTGGAATTAATGATGGACTTATGACAACAGTTCACTCAACAACAGCAACACAAAAAACAGTAGATGGAGCATCAAAGAAAGACTGGAGAGGTGGTCGTGCAGCAGCAGGAAATATTATACCATCATCAACAGGAGCTGCAAAAGCAGTAGGAAAAGTAATACCAGAATTAAATGGAAAACTAACAGGAATGGCATTTAGAGTACCAACTTTAGATGTATCTGTAGTAGATTTAACATGTAATTTAAATAAACCAGCTAAATATGAAGAAATTTGTGCTGCAATTAAGAAAGCATCTGAAAATGAATTTAAAGGAATAATAGAATATTGTGATGAGGAAGTAGTATCTTCAGACTTCATACATGATGAACATACATCAATATTTGATGCAAAAGCAGGAATTGCATTAACAGACACATTTGTAAAATTAGTAGCATGGTATGATAATGAATGGGGTTATTCAAATAAGTTAGTAGACCTTGCAATATACATGAGTAAAGTAGACAATAAATAATTAGTATTATGTCAAATGGTGCCCTAAAATTAAGACATGCCTCCCATGAATATTATATTATTTTTTACTCACTTTCCCCACTGGTGCTGTAACACTGCTAACGCAGTTAACAGCACGTCAGCGGTCCCCACAACAGTTCGTTGTTAAATAATATAATATTCATTCGCGGCATTTAAGTTTATTTTTTAGGACACCTTATACATTTTTATAGGAGGTTTTATTTTATGAACAAAAAAACAGTAGAAGATATCGATTTAAAAGGAAAAAAAATATTAGTAAGATGTGATTTTAATGTTCCACAAGATGATGAGGGAAACATTACAGATAATAGAAGAATAGTAGAATCATTAAAAACAATAAACTATCTTTTATCACAAAATGCAAAAGTAATACTTTGCTCACATTTAGGTAGACCAAAAGGAGAATTTAACAACAAATATTCATTAGCACCAATTGCAAAAGAATTAGCAAAATTGTTAGGGAAAGATGTAGCATTAGCTGCTGATGTAATAGGTGAAGATGCAAAAACATTAACAACAAACATGGCAGAAGGAGAAATAGTACTTTTAGAAAATGTAAGATTTCATAAAGAAGAGGAAGAAAACGACAGTGCATTTTCAAAAGAGTTAGCAAGTCTTGCAGACATATTTGTTAATGATGCATTTGGAACAGCACATAGAGCCCATAGTTCAACAGCAGGAGTGGCAGAATATTTGCCAGCAGTGTGTGGATATTTAATAAAAAAAGAAATAGAAATAATGGGTGGAGCATTAGAAAATCCAAAAAGACCATTTGTAGCAATATTAGGTGGAAAGAAAGTATCAGACAAAATATCTGTTATAGATAATCTAATAGAAAAAGTAGATGAACTTTTGATTTGTGGAGGAATGACATTTACATTTTTAAAAGCACAAGGTTATGAAGTAGGAAATTCAATTTGCGAAACAGACAAATTAGATTTAGCTAAAAGACTTTTAGAAAAAGCAGAAGCAAAAGGAATAAAAATGTTATTACCAGTAGATACACATATAGGTAAAGAATTTTCAAATGACACAGAAGACAAGTTTGTAAGTTCTTATGAAATACCAGAAGGATGGGAAGGTTTTGACATAGGGCCAGAAACAATAAAAGTATATAGTGAAGAAGTAAAGAAAGCAGGAACAGTAATTTGGAATGGTCCAGCAGGTGTATTTGAATTGAATAAATTTGCAATTGGAACAAATGAAATAGCAAAAGTATTATCAGAATCAGAAGCAATAACAATAATTGGTGGAGGAGATTCAGCAGCAGCAGTTGAAAAGGCAGGATTAGCAGAAAAAATGACACATGTATCAACAGGTGGAGGCGCATCATTAGAGTTTTTAGAAGGAAAAACATTACCAGGAATTGATTGTTTAATGAATAAATAAAATCTGTAGGGGGTGGCGCCCTCGACAACCCAGATAAATAATAGGAGGATTGTTATGCGTAAGAAAGTAATAGCAGGAAACTGGAAAATGAATAAAGACCCAATAGAAGCAGCAGAATTTGTAAAAGAATTTATACCAATGGTAGAAGATACAGAAAACGAAGTAGTAATTTGTGCACCATATTTAAGTTTAATAGGTTTAGTACAATTTACAAAGGGCACAAATATAAAGATAGGTGCTCAAAATATGCACTGGGAAAATAGTGGTGCATTTACTGGTGAAGTATCTCCTAGTATGCTTAGTTACATTGGCGTAGAATATGTTGTAATAGGACATTCAGAAAGACGACAATATTTTGCAGAAACAGATGAGACAGTAAATAAAAAGTTAAAATCAGCATTTGCAAATGAATTAAAACCAATAGTATGTGTAGGTGAGAGCTTAGAACAAAGAGAAAATGGAGAAACGCAAAGTATTATAACAAATCAAACAAAATTAGCATTAGAAGGGCTAACAAACACACAAGTGGAAAATACAATAATTGCATATGAACCAATTTGGGCAATAGGCACAGGAAAAACTGCATCAAGCGAAGATGCAAATAATGCAATAATAGCAATAAGAAAAGAAATAGAAAAAATATATGGTAAAGATGTTTCAGATAAAGTAATAATTCAATATGGTGGTTCTGTAAAATCGTCTAATGCAAAAGAACTGTTTAATATGTCAGACATAGATGGTGGATTAGTTGGTGGAGCAAGTTTAGCAACAGAAGAATTTAGTAAAATAGTAAATTATGACAATTAAAAGGATAAAGAAAGAAGGATTTAGAATTTATGAGTAAAAAACTTACAATGCTTATGATACTTGATGGATTTGGTACAAATGATAATGAAAAAGGAAATGCAATAGAGACAGCTGAAACTCCTAATTTAGATAGAATAATGAAACAAAACCCAACAACAACAGTTAGTGCAAGTGCATTAGATGTTGGACTTCCAGAAGGACAGATGGGTAATTCAGAAGTGGGTCATACAAACATTGGAGCAGGAAGAGTTATTTATCAAGACCTTACAAGAATTACAAAATCTATAGAAGATGGAGATTTTTTTAGTAATCAAGAGTTTGTGTCAGCAATAGAAAATTGTAAAAAAAATAATAGTAAATTACATATTATGGGACTTGTATCAGATGGAGGAGTTCATAGTGTTTTAAGACATTTGTATGCATTACTAGAAATCGCAAAAAGAAAAGATTTTAGAGAAGTATATATACACTGTTTTACAGATGGTAGAGATACTCCACCAGCATCAGCAGAAAATTATATTCAAGAGCTAGAAGAAAAAATAAAAGAAAAAGGTGTTGGGAAAATTGCAAGTATTTCTGGTAGATTTTATGCAATGGATAGAGACAAGAGATGGGACAGAGTGGAAAAAGCATATAATGCTTTAATTAATGGTGAAGGAGAAAAAGCAGGAAGTGCAGTATCTGCAATAGAAAGTAGCTATCAAGAAGAAGTATTTGATGAGTTTATATTGCCAACATTAATATGTAATGGAGAAACACCAATTGCAACAATAGAAAATAATGATTCAGTAGTATTTTTTAATTATAGAACTGATAGAGCAAGAGAAATAACAAGAGCAATAGTAGACAAAGATTTTGAGGAATTTAAAACAAAGAACTTAAATTTACATTATGTTTGTATGACAGAATATGATAGTACAATGCCAAATGTAAGTGTAGCATTTAAGCCAGAACAAATAAAAAATACATTTGGTGAATACATAAGTAAACAAGGTTTAACCCAATTAAGAATTGCAGAAACAGAAAAATATGCTCATGTAACATTTTTCTTCAATGGTGGAGAAGAAAAGCAATATGAAGGAGAAGAAAGAATTCTAATACCATCACCTAAAGTTGCAACATATGATTTACAACCAGAAATGAGTGCATATGAAGTAACAGATAATGTTGTTGAAGCAATTAAAAGTGAAAAGTTTGATGTTATAATACTTAACTATGCAAATCCAGATATGTTAGGACACACAGGAATATTCGAAGCAGCAGTTAAAGCAATAGAAACAGTTGATGAGTGTGTAGGAAAAGTAATGGAAGCAATAGAGTCAAAAGAAGGTGTGGTATTAATCACAGCAGACCATGGAAATGCAGAGCAAATGGTAGACTATGGAACTGGAGAACCACACACAGCACATACGACAAATCTTGTTCCATTAACAATAGTTGGAATGGAAAATGTAAAATTAAAACAAGGAATTTTGGCAGATTTAGCACCAACAATGTTGGATATAATTGGATTAGCCAAGCCAGAAGAAATGACAGGAAAATCATTAATTGAAAAAATATAAAGGAGGAATTTAAAATGATTTATTCAAAAGAAGTAGAAGAAATGTGCACAGTAAAAAAAGGTGTAAATCATGGGCCAGCACCAATACCAGAAGAAGGAAAATGGGTTCAAGCAAAAGAGGTTAAAGACATATCAGGACTTACACATGGTGTAGGTTGGTGTGCTCCACAACAAGGGGCTTGTAAATTAACATTAAATGTTAAAGATGGAATAATAGAAGAAGCATTAATAGAAACATTAGGATGTTCAGGAATGACACATTCAGCAGCAATGGCTGGAGAAATATTAACAGGAAAAACAATATTAGAAGCTTTAAACACAGACTTAGTTTGTGATGCTATAAACACAGCGATGAGAGAGCTATTTTTACAAATAGTTTATGGAAGAACACAATCAGCATTTTCTGAAGGAGGACTTCCAATAGGAGCAGGACTTGAAGATTTAGGAAAAGGAACAAGAAGTCAAGTAGGAACAATTTATAGTACAGTATCTAAAGGACCAAGATATTTAGAATTAGCAGAAGGATATATAACAGAAATTGGACTGGATGACGAAGACCAAATAATAGGATACAAATATGTAAATGTTGGTAAAATGATGGATGGAATAAAAAAAGGAATGGATCCAAAAGAAGCAATAGAAAAAGCATCAGGAAAATATGGAAGAATTGATGAAGCTAAAAAAGTAATTGATCCAAGACATGAATAAATTTATATAAGGGAGGAATTTTAAAATGGCATTATTTGAAAGTTATGAAAGAAGAATAAAACAAATAAATGAAACATTAAATAAATTTGGAATAAAGGACTTAGATGAAGCGAAAGAAATATGTGAAAAAAAAGGTGTAGATGCAGCTAAAATAGTAAAAGATATTCAACCAATATGTTTTGACAATGCATGCTTTGCATATACAGTAGGAGCAGCAATAGCAATTAAAACAGGAAAAACAAAAGCTTCTGAAGCAGCAATAGCAATAGGAGAAGGGCTACAAGCATTTTGTATACCAGGTTCAGTTGCAGATGATAGAAAAGTTGGATTAGGACATGGAAATTTAGCATCTATGTTATTAACAGATAACACAAAATGTTTTGCATTCTTAGCAGGACATGAATCTTTTGCAGCAGCAGAAGGAGCAATAGGAATTGCAAAATCTGCAAACAAAGTAAGAAAAGAACCATTAAAAGTAATATTAAATGGACTTGGAAAAGATGCAGCACAAGTAATATCAAGAATAAATGGATTTACTTATGTACAAACAAAGTTTGACTATTTTACAGGTGAATTAAATATTGTAAAAGAAATAGCATATTCAGAAGGAGAAAAAGCAAAAGTTAGATGTTATGGAGCAGATGATGTACGTGAAGGTGTAGCAATAATGCATAGTGAAAAAGTTGACGTTTCTATTACAGGAAATTCAACAAACCCAACAAGATTCCAACATCCAGTAGCAGGAACATATAAAAAAGAATGTATAGATTTAGGTAAGAAATATTTTTCAGTAGCATCAGGAGGAGGAACAGGAAGAACATTACATCCAGACAATATGGCAGCAGGACCAGCATCATATGGAATGACAGACACAATGGGAAGAATGCATTCAGATGCCCAATTTGCAGGTTCTTCATCAGTTCCAGCACATGTTGAAATGATGGGATTAATAGGCATGGGAAACAACCCAATGGTTGGAGCAACAGTTGCAGTATCAGTAGCAATTGAAGAGGCTTCAAAATAGGATACTATATATCATCAGCATCTTGTACAGGCTCTTCGTAGTCTGTAGTAGTACCAAGATAACTACCAAGGGTATCTGAAGGGATACCCTTTTTGTTATCATGAAAAGCATCAGTAACCTCTTTAACTTTATTATTTATATTATCTTTTTTACTCATATAAAAACCTCCATATATAGTATAAATAATAAAAACCTAATTATTCATGAACAATTTGGATGTTTCACTTTTTGTTCATTTTAAATATTTATATTGGGGTGTGGCCAAGTGGTAAGGCGACGGACTCTGACTCCGTTATTTCCTAGGTTCGAATCCTAGTACCCCAACCAATCCAGTATTGTACGAACCCCTATATATTATATAGGCAGTTTTGTACTTTATATACCTATTTAAAATCGAAGGAGTTAATCACAGAAACGCATATACGTGTGTTTTGAGGTGTGAAAAAAGTGAGACAACATATATCACATGTCTAAACAAAAAACCTAGCTTTAAAACTAGGTTTTTTGTTTGTATATTTTATACATCTGAAATAGCTCTATTACTTTCTAACATTAAAGTTATTCCATCTATAACACCACATTTGAATAGCTTTTCATCAAAATATGCAGTTATTTGAGCATTATTGTCTACATGATTTTCAATTCTACGTTCTATATTTTCTAATAATTTTGCAGATATATTGGGAATGCTCTTAATTGTTGATAATAATTGCTTATGTTCTACTTTCTCTTTTTCATATAATTTTTCTAAATTCTTTTTATCTTCTTCTGTTACATCTGATAGTGTTAAATCTCTTGCAGTATATAATTCATGTAAAACATCATTGTCAATAATGCTAGACAAATCATTTATTGTGACCATTTCATCACCCTCACTCTTAACGATATATCGTCATAATTATACTAATAGTAAAATTGATTGTCAATACTTTTTGACGAAAAATAGTCAACGTTCTTTCGTATGTTCTGATATACTTTTTCTATAAAGAAAGTGAGTGATGTTTATGTTACTTTCAGAGGCAGTAAGAAAGAGAATTATAAAATTAGCTGAAAAGAAAAAAATTAATCTTCATCAATTAGCTATATTGTCTGGAATACCTAATACTACTTTAAATAGTTTTATGAATAAAAAAAGTAATAGTCCACAATTAAAGACTATATTACATATATGCGAAGGTTTTGAAATAGAACTTCAAGATTTTTTTGCTGATTCGATATTTAAAAATGTAGAAGAAGATTAAAAACAAAACCTAGCTTCTTAATTAAGAAACTAGATTTTGTTTTCTTGTATAGTGCAAATTTAAATTGTTTATATTTCGAATTCTGCTCCGGAAAATAGTCTTTTGACTGTAGTTTTTCCATATAATTGTTTTTCGAATTCTTCCATAATTTTGTGTGAATTGCAATGTCCCATGTACAAAGCTTGTATATTGTTTAAGGAAAAATAATTTAATGTCTTTATTGCTCTTTCGTCCATTTCCCTTAAATGAAAACCACCGATAACCGCTAATATTCGATTATCATTAACCACCTTCTTTGAATATTCTATCGTGTTACATATTCCAGAATGAGCACATCCAGATGTTATAATAATTCCATTGTCTGTTTTTATAACAATGCCACTATCATCTAAAACGTGATCTATTTCTTTTGTATGTAAGTTTAGAATAGTAGAAAGATTTCCATCGCCTTCAAAATCAATTGTTCTCGGTATCTGTCCTAAATAGTAAACATTTTCAAAAAGTTCATAGGGTTCTCTCGTTTGAATTACCCTAGATTTACTACTTATTTCATCTAACTTTTGATTTAGTCCAGCATATTGCATTGCTCTACTAGGAATAACACTATATCTATCTACAAAACTTTCTGGGTGTAGCACTATAGTTTTATTCTCTAAATGCCTTAATCCATTTCCATGATCCCAATGCCCATGACTTAAGGCAACTATCTTTACTTCATCTAAATTTATACCTAATACCTTAGCATTTTTGATAAATAAATCTGATGCACCAGTATCAAATAAAAATTTATTACTATTTATTTCGAAATATAAAGATAATCCTACTTCAGTGTCACAGGCATTATCGCCTTTTCTATGCTCAGATAGCACACTTAATTTAATTTTTGTCATAAAATCGTTCCTATCCTTTCTTCGATAGCATTGCCCTCGAATAGCAGTATTCAAATGCTCTTGATAGTCTATCAACCTTATCAACATCATAAATGGAAAAATGAGTTCCCTCAACTTCTATAAATAATGTTTTTCCTTCTGAGTGCTTTTTCCATTCAAAACGATTATCAACCTGAGAATCTGAAGCACTAAAAAATATAATATCGGAGTTAATTTTTGCTTCAGGGTAATAATAGGCTTGCGAATTCGCATCACTTCTTAATACCGCTAAATAATAAATTAACTTTTCCAATGTAATATTTTCATAAAAGGGAATGGCTGCTTTTCTATCATCTGGTAAATCTTTTCCTATTACATCCATAATGACATCTAATTTTTCATGCTTTTCAAGGTTATTAATAAACTCAACCCATACATTCTCTGTTTTATAATCTAAATCCAATTTTACCCCAGAGGCATTTAACCACTTTTTTATAAGTTTTTCTTCACTGCCTAGTGAAAAATAGGATTTTTCATCATCTTTAAAATCTAACAGAGAATATTTTGTTACCATGTCTTCTTTTTCTTCTGTTGTCGAATATGGTATATGAGAATTAATTAACCCCAAGAACTGGACTGTCTCACCACTACTTTCTAACTGTCTTGCAATTTCATATGCCCTTAATCCTCCAAAACACCAACCTACTATACTGTATGGTCCTTTAGGTTGAATAGAATGAATGATGTCTGTATATCTTGATGCAACTTCTTCGAGTGTTTCATTGGAAGGGTAATAATTATTAAACCGATTAGCTCTTATAGCCCAACAAGTAATTGAAGGAGATAGGCGATTACAAAAATGAATATAGTTTTGTATCTCACCATTACCAGCATGAATTAAAAATAAGTTTTCACCTTCAATATTGCCATGTTTTATTAAGATGCTGTTTTGCAAGGTACTACTCTCTTTACCAGACACGAGCTCTTTTAAATAATTTGCTAGCTCCTCAATAGTGCCTAGTTTATACAATGCTGAAAGCTCTATTTCAACATTATATAATTCTTCTATCTCTAAGGCTACTGATGTAGCCATTAAAGAATCGCCACCTACATGAGTAAATTCTGTATTGACACCAAATTCATTTGTGTCTAAATTACGTTCCCAAATAGAGAATATGTCTTTCTCAAATTTATCTCTAGGTGCTAGATATAAATTTTCACTCATATTATCTGTATTAGGAGTAAAATTATCAACAACAAACTTTCTATCAACTTTACCTGTAGGAGTAAGCGGTAGTTCCTCTAAATGGTAAAAATAGCTTGGAATCATATATTCTGGCAGGGACTCTTTTAAGTGTTTTTTCAAATTGCTTTCAGATACCTTTTCTTTGCCTATTAATGAATAATATGCAATAATTTGAGGTTCGCTTTTGTCAGTTTTTAATGGCATAATAATACTTTTAGAAATACTAGGATGCCTATCTAAAACTGACTCTATTTCATTAAGCTCAATTCGATAACCTCTAATTTTAATCTGAAAATCATTTCTTCCTTGAAATTCTATTAAGCCATCTTCATTCCTCTTTGCTAAATCACCAGTTTTAAATGCTCTTCCTTGCTTTTTTATTGGATCAACAATAAAAGCTTTATCAGTTTCTTCTTGCCTATTTAGGTAGCCAAGTGCTAAATGTTTATTGCTATAGACTAACTCGCCTATTTCGTTAATTCCAACTTCGTTATTATCTTCATCCAGTAAATAAACATTCATATCTTTTATTGGTGTTCCTACAGGTACAGTAGCTGTATTTATCTCAGTGTTTTTATCAATGAAATATTGTAATGTAACAGTAGATTCTGTAGGTCCAAGACCATTGATGAAAATACAGTTGTCTGGAAAACACTTTTTATACAGCTCTACATCATTTACTAAGGTTGCTTCGCCGCCCATAACAACAAGTCTTACATTAGATAGCAAATGCATATCGTTTTCAATTTTGGATGCGAAATACCTAAACAATGTTGGAACAGAGTGATAAATTGTTATTTTATTATCATAAATCCAATGCTTCAAATTATCAATTGCTCCAGCTTTTTTAATTTTGTAAGGATATAACATAGCCCCATTTAATAATGCTCCATATATTCCCATAACCGATGCATCAAAACTATAAGTAGAAAATAATGTTAACCTATCATTTTCAGTAATCATTAAGTTCTTCGAATAGTTTGAAATGTAATATAGCACATTTTCGTTGTTTTGGATGACCCCTTTGGGTTTTCCTGTAGAACCAGATGTATATAGTACATATGCTAAATCTGTGCCTTTACCAATTTTAGGACTTATTGCATCAGCTGACTCTTTTATAGTGTCAATATTAACAATTTTTATCTCATTGTCTGCGGTATTAGCAAGTTGGTTAGCTAATTTTACATTTTGGTTATTTGTTAATATTACACTACCTTTTGAATCATGAATGATGTATTCGGATCTATCAATTGGGTGCTCAGGGTCTAATGGGATATATGCTTTTGTCATTCTTAAAGCAGATAGCATAGCAATAATCATTGAAATATCATGCTCAAAAAGTAAATAAATAAAACCAGATTCTACATCTAAATGACTGGTCAAAGAAATAACCGAATCATATAGTTCAGAATATGTTAATTGTTTTCTTTCCCCTACTAATGCTATATTATTAGGGAGTTTTTGAGCAGTTACTTCGAATTGCCGGAAAATAGTTGCTTGGTACTCATAAGTATTCTTTTTCATTGTTTTTTCCTCTTTTCTTTTTTTAATGTGGTTTTGGTTTGCATTGCAATTTGCATTTTTTACTTAGCACCTCCTTAAATTTTACACTTTACAATCGCAAAAATATACTTTATTTTTGCACTTTTCAACTCCTCTCTAAAAAATATAATAATATCATTTAGTAGCTATGTTTTTAAATAATAATTTAAAAACTATAACCAATATTTGATGTGATAATCTTACCATATTTTGGGTGTTATGTCAATTTTCAGCGGGTTTAAAGCGTTTTTAACAAATGCTAGACTTTACTTCGTTAAAGTCTACAATATCATCTTCAAGATATAATATTTTATCCAAATATCAAATATATCTTTCTCATATTGAATATCATTTTTCTTCTTTGATCCCATAACATACTTATCTAGCTCTATCCCAGTAATAACTTTATCTACATTTCCATCTTTATTATATAATATATATTCTTTATCATCTACTAAATAAAGAGTATAAGCCTTTATTTTCTCATTATATGCAGTATGTTCTTTATCAATTTCTAGATATTCGTGAGTATGGGGGAGATTAACATACCAACAATCATCAGTTGAATTGCTATAATCTATCCTGTTTCCACCAAATCTAATATTATGAATATATAAATCTGACTTTGATAATTGTTCTTCTTTAATTGTATCTAAATGATTAAGTTCTCGTTGTAACTCTAATACTTCTTTTTCCTTTTGATTTAGGGCTATTCTTTGATTTCTTGATGATGCTATTAGATTTCTTGCTTCTTCTACAGAATTTATCCCTAATTCATCTTGTAATAATATAAATAGTAAAATTATAAAAATATGTTTACATTTGTCGATTTATTGTGTAGAATGAATTTATACAAAAGAATAATTTTGAAAGGGGTACTTATTTCATGAAAGTATTAATGTTAACTTGGGAATATCCGCCAAGAATAGTAGGTGGAATTGCTAGAGTAGTGCATGATTTATCAAAAGTAATGATAAAAAACAAAGATGAGGTACATGTTGTTACATATAAAGAAGGTGAGCTTCCAGATTATGAATTAGACAAAGGAGTTCATGTTCATAGAGTAACAAATTTCATGATTAATCCAAACAATTTTATAGATTGGATAATGCAACTTAATTTTAATTTAGTTGCAAAAGTAAATGAATTAATTGCAAAAGGTGAAAAATTTGATGTAATACATGCACATGATTGGTTAGTTGCATATGCAGCTAAAACAATAAAAAACTCTTATGGAATCCCAATTGTTGCAACAATACATGCAACAGAAGCTGGGCGTAATTCTGGTGTACATAATGAAACACAAAGATATATTAATGATACAGAATGGATGTTAACATATGAAGCTACAGAAGTTATAGTTAATAGTAATTTCATGAAAAATGATATACAAAGACTATTTGGTTTACCATTTGAAAAAATAAATGTAGTACCAAATGGAATAAATCTAAATACATATAATGGTGTTGAAAGAGATTATGATTTTAGAAGACAATATGCAAGAGATGAAGAAAAAATAATTTTATTTATGGGAAGACTTGTACATGAAAAAGGAATACAAGTATTAATAGAAGCAATGACAAAAATACTTTCACATTATAATGATGCAAAATTAATAATTGCAGGAAAAGGTGGAAAATTTGATGAACTAATGGCACAAGCAAATGCATCTGGAATTTCAGACAAAGTGTATTTCACAGGATATTTAAATGCAAAACAAGTCACCAAAATGTATAAATGTACAGATATAGCAGTATTTCCAAGTACATATGAACCATTTGGTTTGGTTGCACTTGAAGGAATGCTTGCGGAAGTACCAGTAGTAGTTTCAGACATAGGTGGACTAAATGAAATAGTAACACATGGAGTTGATGGATTAAAATCATATGCAGGAAATGCAAATTCATTAGCAGATTCAATATTAACTTTATTATATAATCAAAAACTAGCAGCAACAGTAGTGAAAAATGCAGTGAAAAAAGTGAAACTTGAGTATAATTGGCCAAAGATAACAGAAGACACAACATTTGTATATAAAAAGGCGATATGTCAAACAGTAGCAGAAAAGCAAGCAAATGAAATTGTACAAGAAAAAGCAAAAAAATCAAGAAAAGTAAAGCAAACTGATACAGAAATAACAAATTTATTAGATTATAAAAAACGTAGCGCCTATGCATAAGGCGCCCTTTTATAATATATAGAAAATTTTAAGGGAGGCATAAAATGAATTGTTTATTACTAGGTAACAATGGAAGAGAAGCAATAATTGCAGATGAAGTTAGTAAGGGAATGAAATTATTTTCAATATTACCTTATAAAAATGAAACAATTGTAAATGCAGTAGAAAAATCAGGAGGTAAATACCAAATAGGTGCACCATCTGATAAGGAACTTGTGAGAAAATTTATAAAAGAAAATGAAATAGAGCTTTTGATAGTAAATAGTGATAGTCTGTTAGAAGAAGGGTTAATTGATATAGGGAAAGAGCTTGGAATAGATGTATTTGGACCAACTAAAAAAGGTGCCAAAATTGAGTGGAGCAAAAGTTATGCATTAGATATAATAGAGGAACTAGCTCCAGAAATAGTAGTTAGAAATTATAATATAACAGAAGAAAATATGCTAAATGAAGTATATGAAAAATATAAAGAAACTGAATTTGTAGTAAAACCTGAAGGATTAACAGCAGGAAAAGGTGTAAAAGTAGGAGGGGTTCATTTTACTACAAAAGATGAAGGATTTGATTATGCTAGAAAATGTTTTAAAGAAAGTGGAAGTGTAATTATTCAAGATAAAGTAGAAGGACATGAATTTACAATAATGGGATTTACAGATGGAAAAACAATTATAACATCACCAGTAACATATGATTATCCATATAGATTTGATGGTGATTTAGGTCCAGGTACAGGTGGAATGGGATGCATTAGTGCAGCAAATGGATTGCTATCATTTCTAACAAATGAAGATTTAGAAAAATGTAAAAAAGTAATGAATAAAGTATTACAATATATAAATAAGGATACACTAGAATTTAATGGAGTACTTTATGGTGCATTTTTCAAAACAAATGGAGAAATAAAATTTTTAGAATTTAATTCAAGACTTGGAGACCCAGAATGTTTGAATGTTTTAACTGCAATGAAAACACCATTTCATGAAGTTGTAAAAAGTATAGCAATAGATAAAGAAATAAAATGTGAATTTAAGAAAGAAGATACATGTGTAGTATATGCAGTGAGTAAAGAATATGCTATTAAATCAAATGACAATCCAGAAATATTTACTATAGATAAAAATGCTATAGAATCTAATGGAGTTAAAGTATATTTTTCAGCAGTAGATAGTTTAGGAAATAATAAATATAAACCAACTGGAACATCTAGATTGTTTGCAATAGTTGGAAACTCTAGAGATAAAGTATATGAAGTGGTAAAAAATAATGTTCCAAAAGAATTAGATTATAGAATGGATATAGGGAAAGGGTTGATATAAATGCAGGTATATGATATAGCAAATCAATTAGCAAAAGAAATAAAAGAATCAAAAGAATATGTAGAATATAAAAGATTAAAAAAAGAAGTTTATGAAGATTTAGAAACAAAAGCAAAACTAGAAGAATTTGAAAAAACAAAATATGATGTTCAGGTTCTTGCAATGAAGGGTGAAGAACAAAATAAAGAGAGAATGGAAAAGTTGCAACAAATGTATGCTGTTCTTTTAGAAAATCCAAAAATAAAAGAATATTTTGATGTTGAAGTAAGGTTTAATGTGTTGCTTGCAGATATAAATAAAATAATAGCAGAATCAATAGAGGATGTATTAAAATGGAAATCTTAATTGTATTTGTTTTATTAGGGTTACTTTGTGTATTGAGTTTTGTATTTAACTTTAGAATTGAAGATATGAAAAAATATGGAGAAAATGAAAAGTTAAACAAACTTGCAGAAAAGTTACCAGATAATTTAACAATATGTAAAGACATATTAAAAATATTGGAAAATAGTTCTACAAAAGTAAAAGAGAATTCTATAGAGAACTCAGGGACAAGTTTATATGTTTCAAGTAAAGATACTATAACAATATCAAAAGGCGTAACAAGTTTTGCAAGAGTTCAAACTATAGCACATGAATGTATACATTCAATACAAGAAAAGAAATTGCATACATTTAACTCTATATTTGCTAATGTAAATATAATATATTATTTTGGAATTTTAATTGCATCATTTTTTGTGAAGTTTCCATTAATGTTTCAAGTAACAATGTTAACATGGCTTCGGAGTGGTTTCGTTACTTGCAAGAATAATACTAGAAGTTGATGCAATGCTTAGAGGAAAATATTTAGCAAAAGAATATTTAGAAAATACAGAGTTATATAGTAAAGAAGAAATTAAAAGCATTATAAAAGGATATGATAAAATAAATAGCATAGGAATTAATGCAATGTCATTTTATTTGATAGCGAGTCTGCCAATAAAACTTATAGTGTTTATAATGGTACAAGAAATTGTATGGTAATAAAAAATCGCTTTATTAGCGATTTTTTATTATAGTGGAAATGTCCCCGAAAATCGCTATTGTATTGATTGATTAAATAGTGTATAATATATAGTTGTATGGGGATGTATTGGTTTCGACATATATCTAGAAGTACAAATAGCGAGTAGTGGAAGCTTGCTCGGCCACTTAAAATATGTAAGCAATTTAAAATAAACGATAATAATAAATTAGCGTTTGCTGCCTAGTTGCAGCAAGGTTCTACCTTAAGTGCCCACGCTTTTGGATAGAGCCTCAATTAGTGGGAAACGAAATTAAGTTTTGCTTTGGACTTAATGGGTATTAAAAAGCTACTGAAAATTTAAGCTTGTTTATTGGCGTAAATTAGAGGGAATGTAAAAAAATAAACTGCACTCGGAGAAATTTGTATGGAAGGGTTTGTGGACAGGGGTTCGACACCCCTCATCTCCACCAAATTGATATGAAATGGCTTCTAAAGATTGAAATGAAATTGTATAACAAAAATATAGGAGGTATTTATTTATGAATGAATCTGATAAAAAAAGTTTGGAAAAAGCTAGAGAATTATTTGCTAACAATGAAATTGATAAATTCGAAGTTGGCACTACTAATAGTTTAAAACAAATTCATAAATATATATTTCAAGATTTAGTTTCTTTTGCTGGTATTATAAGGGATAAAAACATATCCAAAGGAAATTTTAGATTTGCTAATACATTGTATTTAGATGACATTTTAAATAAAATTGATACCATGCCAGAAGAAACTATAGATGAAATAGTTGATAAATATGTAGAAATGAACATAGCACATCCATTTTTAGATGGTAATGGTAGGAGTACAAGAATATGGTTAGACTTGATTTTGAAAAACAGATTAAACAAAATAGTTGATTGGAATAATATTAATAAAGGATTATATTTGCAAGCCATGGAACGTAGTCCAGTTAATACATTAGAAATAAAAACCTTAATAGTTGATAATCTAACTAACAATTTAAATTTAGAAACAATTTTTAAAGGAATTGAAAGTTCATATTATTATGAAGTAGAAGATTAGATATTGAATACAAAAAATAAAAAAGCCCATAATTACAGGCTTTTTATTTTTTAGTAGTCAGAATATACCAATCTTACCAATGGAGGAAGAATTAACACAAAAAGTATTATAATTGCTACCCAGAAAGGTAAACCAGTTACAAAGCAAATGAGTATGCCCATTCCACAGATGAATGCCAACACTGCAATTCCTATGAAAATACACTTGCACCTCTCTACTTTGTTGACCATATCAATTTCATATTGCCTTTTTACAGCATACAAATTTACATGTTTTCTGAAATAAATTTCGTGGTTTTTACAAAGTCTCCGTTGATGTTTCTTGAAATACTCTAACAAGAATTGTTGCTCTTGTTTTGACATACTAACTCCTCCTCTTTGCCATTTGGCATAAAATTGTTTTCGGTTATCCTGTTTGGAGTTGCTAAAATGCCGAAGCATTAACATAATTATACTGTATTTGACTCAAAAAGTCAATTTACACTATTGATACAGCGATTTTCGGGGACAGTCTGATAAATCATAAAATTATATTGACAAATATTGTAAAACATAGTATATTATTAATAGATTAAAAAATTATTGTTTTGCTTCATTAAAAAATCATTCGATGGTGTGCATCGAATGATTTTTACTTATTCTAACTGAAGAGTTCAATTATCCTAAGTAGTACTTCACATATATAGATACATTGTATGTACTGTATAAGTTTCAATATTATATCTATAATGCTTTTTTCATTGGTACTATTGTTCTGCTTCATGATTTCACCCCCATTCCTGGTTTAGTAAAACCTTAACTATTATACAATGGTTACCATAAATTGACAATAAAAACATTTCGACAAAAATTGATAAAAAATTTTTTCTATTAATAATTGACAAAAGAGAAGATAAATAATAATATAGAGATAATAAAAATATTAGGTTGTATAAAATACAACTGAAAAAACAAAGGAGAAGGATTGGTCATAATAGATGATAATTTAAATGAGTTTGTGTGGGTGCCAGTAAAAGATTTGGAGCCAGATGGAACAAGAGATGGAACATTTACTGATAATCAACAATTTGGAAGAAGAACATTTGGTAGTTCAGATTCATTGGGAGGAAAAGACCCAGTTGCAGGTAAATGTACAGAATATGCGCATTTACTATTGACAAATATTGTAAAGCATAGTATATTATTAATAGATTGAAAAATTAGGGTAGTTTTTCATTTAAAAAGCAGTTGGTGTTCAGACCAACTGCTTTTTTACCTATTCTAATTGAAAATTTCAATTAGCCTAAGTATAAATTCGCATATATAGATAAACTGTATGTATTGCATTAGCTTCAATATTATATCTATAATGCTTTTTTCATTTGTATTAGGGTAGTTTTTCATAATCTCACCTGCCATTTCTGGTTTAAGCGAAACCTTAACTATTATACAATGGTTACCATAAGTTGGCAACGAAAACATTTCGACAAAATAATACAAAAATAGAAAATATAGATTTAATTAATATCAATACAATAGGAATATGTTGACATTTGAGTGTAATTATAATATATTTTATCAATACGGAGGAAGATGCATATGAAAGAAATTTGGTATAACAAATCAGTAGATGAAACAATTAATAACTTATCTACAAATTTAGTAACAGGATTAAATGATGAAGAAATAAGTAAAAGACAAGAACAATATGGTTTAAATGAATTAAGAGCAAAAAAGAAAAAGACTTTATTGCAAAAATTTATAGCTCAATTTAAAGATTTTATGATTATTGTTCTTATAGTTTCTGCTATTATTTCTGGTGTAATTGGAATAATTGAAGGTGAAGGACCTACAGATGCAATAATTATTTTAATGGTAGTTGTTGTTAATGCAGTGATTGGAGTAATGCAGGAAAATAAGGCAGAGAAATCTTTAGAGGCATTACAAAAATTAAGTGCACATGCTGCTAAAATTATGAGGAATGGAAAACTTACTGTATTACCTTCAAAAGAATTAGTACCAGGAGATGTTGTTATATTAGAAACTGGTGATTATGTTCCAGCAGATTTGAGAATATTTGAATCAGTTAACTTAAAAGCAGGTGAAGCTGCATTAACAGGAGAATCTGTTCCTGTAGAAAAAGGTGCAGAAAAAATAGAAGAAGATAATGTTGGTATTGGTGACAGAATAAATATGTTGTTTTCAGGAAGTCTTGTGACATATGGAAGAGGCAAGGGAATAGTAGTAGAAACAGGAATGAGTACAGAAGTAGGTAAAATTGCTGAAATTATAGATGAAGCTCCTGAAACTGAAACTCCATTAAAACAAAAACTAGAAAAATTAGGAAAAGTATTAGGGATTGCAGCATTAATAATTTGTGTAATTATATTCATAATAGGTCTTGTTTATGGAAAAGAAGCAATACATATGTTTATGACATCAGTAAGCTTGGCTGTTGCAGCAATACCAGAAGGATTGCCAGCGGTGTCAACAATAGTTTTAGCAATAGGTGTTCAAAGAATGGTAAAAAGAAATGCTATTGTAAAAACTTTACCTGCAGTTGAAACATTAGGTAGTGCAACAGTAATATGTTCAGATAAAACAGGAACTTTAACACAAAATAAAATGACAGTAGAGAAAAACTTTCTTATTGGTGATGTTAAAGAATTAATTAATGCATGTGTTTTATGTAATGATACAAGAATCTCTGAGGATGGAAGTTTAACAGGAGACCCTACAGAAACTGCATTAGTAGATTATGCAATTAAAGAAGATTATGATATTGCAGAAATAATGGATAAATATAGTAGAGTAGATGAAGTGCCATTTGATTCAGATAGAAAATTGATGACTACAGTAAATCAATATGGAGACAAATATATAGTATATACAAAAGGTGCTATAGATGAATTATTGAAAAGGTGTATTAAGATAGAAAACATAGATGAAATTATGAATAGTAATGAATCTATGGCAAAAGAAGCATTAAGAGTTTTGGGTATGGCATATAAAGAACTAGACCATAGACCAAGTAAAGAAGAAATGGCAAAAATAGAAAATGACTTAATATTTATTGGTATGGTTGGAATGATAGACCCTCCAAGATTAGAAGCAAAAGATGCAGTAGAAAAATGTAAAACAGCTGGAATAAAACCAGTAATGATAACAGGAGACCATAAAATAACAGCGATAGCGATAGCAAAAGCATTAGGAATATTAGAGAATGAAGAAGAAGCAATAATAGGTGCAGACCTAGAGAAAATGAGTCAAGATGAGTTGGAGAAAAATGTAAAGAAATATTCAGTTTATGCACGTGTTTCTCCAGAACATAAAGTTCGTATAGTTAGAGCATGGCAAGCCAATGGACAAATTGTTGCAATGACAGGTGATGGAGTAAATGATGCTCCAGCACTTAAAATAGCAGATATTGGAGCTGCAATGGGAATAGTTGGTACAGATGTTGCAAAAGAAGCAGCAGATGTAATTTTAACAGATGATAATTTTGCAACAGTAGTTTCTTCTGTTGAAGAAGGAAGAAGAATATATGACAATATTTTAAAAGCGATTCAATTTTTATTATCAAGTAATATTGGAGAGGTAATAACTTTATTTGTTGCAATTTTAATGACTCCATTAATTGCAAAGTGGTTTGGAATAGCAGACATAGGTGCACTTGAACCATTATTGCCAATACATATTTTATGGATTAACTTAGTAACAGATTCATTGCCAGCATTAGCATTGAGTGTTGACCCAGCAGGTAAAGATATAATGAAGAGAAAACCAGTAGATGGTAAAAAAGGAATATTTACAAAAGGAATGACCTTTAGAGTAATTTATCAAGGCATAATGGTAGGAACAATAACATTAATAGCATTTATGGTAGGATTATATACACCAGGAGTAGAGGAACATCAAAGAATAGCAGTAGGACAAACAATGGCGTTTTCAGTGTTAGCACTTTCACAATTGGTACATGTATATAATGTAAGAGATAATAAAAAATCAGTGTTTAAAACAGGATTCTTTAATAATAAAAAATTAATATTGGCAAATACTGTTTCAGCAATGTTGATGGTAATAATTTTATTGGTACCACAATTAAGAGATATTTTTAATATAGTTAAATTACCAATTGAAAATATTGTAGAAGTAATTTTGTTAGTACTTTCACCAATAGTTGTAGTAGAAATATTTAAATTGTTGAAAATAAATACATTAAAAGATGAATAAGTAAAAAGTAGCGCCACCCTCTGTGGTGGCAACTCCGAAGGCATTCTTAAATTTTCATTACAGCCGAATGCCTTCGGAGTTGCTGGCAGAGACGCCGGCGCTACATTATTTTATAGATTTTTTAATTAATTTTCTTTCTTAACATTATCACCAAATCTTTTAATTTTCTTAGTAGTTGTTTTTTCAAATTCTTCATCACGAACTTTAAAACTTTTTATATGTTTATAATTAGGTAATTGTTTATTTACTTTTTGAATTACATCTGAAACTATTCCATAAATCTCTTCTTTTGTTGGAACATTTACTTTTAAATGTTCTTTTATTGCATCAATATTTGGATATACTTGAGCATTTACATATGTTTCATCATCACCATCATAATTTAATCCTGTAACTAGAACTTCGCTTACTAAAGGGTTACTAGATAGATGATATTCTATTTCTTCTGGGAAAATATTTTTTCCATTTTTTGTTACAATAACGTTTTTACTTCTACCTGTTATATATAAGAAACCATCTTCATCTAATTTACCTAAATCTCCAGTATAAAACCATCCATCTTTTATAACTTTATCAGTTTCTTCTTGATTTTCATAATATCCAAGCATTACATTTGGTCCTCTTGTGATAATTTCTCCAATTCCATTAGCATCTGGATTATTTATTTTAATTTCTACATCAGGAACAGCCATTCCAACAGCATCATATTTTTGAATTGCATCACGATTTCCTGCAACTAGAGGAGAACATTCAGTTAAACCATATCCTTGCAAAGTTTTAAAACCAAATTTGAAAAAGGCTTCAACAAGAGAAGGGTCAATTGCTGCAGCTCCAACAATAAAAAGTCTTAATCTACTTCCTAGAGAATATTTAATTTTACGTTTTACCACTTTTTTAATTATAAAAGGTAAGTTATCTATAATATGATTTTGATCACCTTCTGTATATTTTTTAGGTAATGAAGATATTAAGTTCTTGTTGATTTTTTTATGAATATTTTCAAGTAATAATGGCACACATACAACTACACTTGGATGAAATTCAGAAATATTTTGATTTATATATTTTAATCCTTCACAATGTACAATACATCCACCTCTGTATAAAATTAATAGAAAGCCTAATGTACATTCATATGTATGATGAAGTGGTAGTATAGAAAGACAAGTATCACTACTTTTTATTTTTACAGTTTTTGTTGTAGATAAGATGTTTGAACAAATATTTTTATGAGAAAGGCATACACCTTTGGCTTGTCCTGTTGTACCAGAAGTGAATAAAAGTATTTTCATTTCATCTGGGTTGATTTTAATTTCAGCAAATTCAGTGTTACCATTAGAAATTAATTCTGAACCTTTTTCTAAAATTTCAGGTAACTTAGATTCTATACTAATGTAAGCCATATCTCTATTTAGCTCTTTTAAATACTTATCATTACCTATTATTAAATCACAATTAGATACATTTAAAAAATTTAAAATATCTGAAGTGTGAAGCTCTTTATCAATTGGAATTACAATTCCAACAATAGATGCTGCAAGATATGAAATAGACCATGAATAAGAGTTAGCTCCAATAATAGCAATTTTTTTATTTTTAAATCCCATATTAATTAAGGCAGTTCCAAGAGAATAAACGTCATTTTTAAGTTTTTCATATTTAATTCCACATATTTTTCCATTTGAATCTTTTAGTTTAAATGCATTTCTGTTTCTAAATCTTTTTGCAGATTTATCTAACATATCTTTTAAATCTGTAACTTCAATTACTTTATACAATTTCATAATATCCTCCCAAATTTAAAGCTATTTAAATTTTTTACAGTATAACCATTATATATGTCTTCTAATGGAATGTCAAAATAAATGTTGCAAATATATAGTTCATCCATAGCATTAATAATATTAACATTGAAGGAAACTTTACACTGAATTGCTTCTAATTTTATATTTGCAAGTTCTAGCAAGCTACCATCAAAAGTAATTTTACCAACTGAAGCATCTAGAATATAGTTGTTAATAATATTATTATTAACATATGTTAATGTAATATTTGGGCTTAATATATTAAAACTATGATAATCAGAGATTAAACTTTCTTTATCTACTTTTGAGGAGGCAAAATATTCAGGGTCTTTATAATATAGTGAAGGTTCTCCTAAAATAGGATAATTAAAGTTTATATTATCTATATATAAGTTTTTAATTGTATTTTTATTATAATCACCAATATATGTTACCTGATTATTTATAGTGATTCCAATATCAGTGTATTGACAAATAGACAGGTCCCAATAAGGTCTTCCAGCAACACTTGAATTTATAGCATTTGCGGAACTGTATAAAATACATTCGGAAATTTCGAAAATACACTCTGAATTTTTTTCTTGAAATGTAATTAATTCAAGCTCATAATTTTTTTTATTCTGATAGATAATATATTCAGAATAAAAAAATAATAAAACTGCAAATATTATAATTATAGAAGATATGATAAATATATATTTTTTCAAAATATTCTCCTTTATGAATTAATATATAATACTTGCAAAATTTTATCAATAATAATAGAATATATATATGGAAAAGTTTATAATAGGAATTATGATAGCATTGAATTTGGTTATTCCACAAGAGAGAGAAATAAAACCAATAAATATAAAAAAACTACCTGAAATTAATTTTATGGAAGAAATAAATGAAAGTGTAAAAAACAAAATTTATGCTGAAATTATTGTTGAAGAAAAAGATTTGGAATATCAAACCAATTATATAGAAGATTCTGAATTGCCAAAAGGATATATACAAATAATACAAGAAGGAAGAACTGGAAGAGAAGAAGTTGTTGTTAAAAAAATGTATGAAAATGAAATTTTAAAAAATGAAGAAGTAATTTCTAACAAGGTTATTAAATCACAAATTGATAAAATTGCTTTAATAGGTTCTGGGAATAAAAGTATAAAAAAATATATGCTCAATGTTGGTGATAATGTATATGTAAGTTCAATTACACTGAGTGTAAGGAATAGTCCAAATATGAATGCGAATAAACGAATGACATTAAATAAAGAAGATATGGTAAGAATAATAAGTATACAAGAAAATTGGTATGAGGTAGAAAAAGATGGCATTTCAGGTTGGGTATTACAGGAATATTTAACTAAAATAGATCCAAAACAAAATGAAGAAAATGAAAATATATTTGAATATACAAAAGCAGAATTACTTGCAAAACTTGATTTTAATGTGGATTTAACTGAACCTAGTGGATTATCAATAGAACAATTTAGAAAAATTTTGTTAGATGAAAATGATAGCGAAAATATTTTTTCAGCGAATGCAGACATATTTTATTATATAGAAAAACAATATAACATAAATGGTGTATTTATTGCTGCACTTGGCATACATGAGAGCGCATGGGGTACATCTCACATTGCAAATGATAAAAACAATTTATTTGGATATGGAGCAAATGATGAAGACCCATATCAAAATGCATATGACTTTAGTGGCTATAAAGAAGGTATAGACTTAGTTTCAAGAATGTTAGTGAAACATTATTTACATGAAGATGGAGAGGAAGTTTATGAAGGTGAAATTGCATCTGGAAGTTTTTATCATGGGAAAACATTAACTGCGATAAATGTCTGTTATGCTACAGACAAGCATTGGGCAGTGGCTGTATATAATTGGATGGAATATCTTTATAATAAAATTTAAAAAATATTATTAAAAATATTTTATAATATATTGCCTTTTTTTATATAATAATGTATGATATGGTAAGAATAAGTAAAGTAGATGAAAGGGGATTAAAAGCATGAAAAAACTTGCAGCAACCATACTTATGATGCTTTTACTATTAAGTCAAGTAAGTTTTGTATTTGCTACAAATACTGATACAGCTGAGATTGTAAATGGTGAACAAGTATCGCAAATAGTAAAAATAAAAGAAAAAACAGAAGCAGAATTAGAAAGCTATGAACAAAAATATGGCTCTAAAACTTATGGGTATGTTGCATATGCATTAAACAAAATTAGAATTTATAGTATTCCAATTTGTTTTATAGGTATGGTGGTGAGTGCACTTTATCAATACTTTATAGGTATTCGAAGATTAGATATTAGAGATAAGGGATATCATAATATGGTAATGTTTATAACAGTTATAGTAGTTGCACAAGTTTTACCATTAATATTTGCACTGGTTGTAATAGGCTGGAGGAGGTAACTAATGAAAGTATTGTTTGCTGTTAACAGTGAAAAAATTTCTAATTCAATTGTTAGCACATATCAAAAAACATACAAAGATGTACTTGCATATAAAAACGTGTATTATTTTAATGCATTGATAAAAGAAATAACTAAAGATAAAACTTATGATAGAATAGTTATTAGTGAAGATTTAGAACCATTTTCAAATGACAATTATGATTCATTAGATAAGTTTTTATTTGAGAAATTAGATGCTATAGGTGATGAAGCAAATAATATTTCTGGGCAAGAAATTCCTATTGTTTTGATATGTACAGATAGAAGGGCAAAAGGCAATTCTATTTTAAATAAAATTTTTGGCATTGGAATATATAATGCTTTAATTGGTGAAGATAGAAGTATTGAACAAGTGTGTGGATTGCTATATAAACCAAGAGGAAAAAAAGAAGCAAAGTTATATTATAAAATAGAAGTTGAAGATGTAAAATATAAAACAGAAGATGAAAATACAGTAAGTGAGCAGGAAATACAAAATATAAGAGCACATTATAGTAGATTGGGAAAAAATGAAGAAAAGTATATAGAAAGTTTTGAAAATATTGTATCACAATATAATGTAGAACAGTTAAAAATAATAGTTAAGTTTCTATCATTAGATGTTAGAAATGTTTTAGAGCAAAGGTCAGAAAGTTATCAAAAAGCAATTTTGGGTAAAGTGAAAAATGTATCTAAGGACATGTATAAAAAAGAAGAGGTAATTACATCAGTTGAAACAGAAGAAAGAACAGGTATAGATGCATTAGATAATATGGGCAAAAAGAAAAGAATGGATAGCCCAGTTGTAATATCAAGAGGAGTTGCTCCAAACAGTGTGAGAAGATTAGGGGTAACAGCAGAGAAGAAAGAAATTGAAATTGAAGACTTTGAAGAAGAAGTTTTGAATAATGAAATTATAGAAGAAATGCCAATTACATTGCCAATGGATATTGAACCAATGGAATTGCCTGTTGAAGAAGAAACTGTTATGCGTGGGCGCGGTCGTCCTAAGAAGACTGCAGTACCAGAGATAGCAATAAGAGAAAAAAATCTAAATGAAGATGGAGTAAAAAGAGGAAGAGGACGCCCAAAAAAGATATTAGAATTTGATAATGGATTAACACCAAGAGAGGCAGTAATTGAACCATTGAATATTGAGTCAATTAAATCTGTTGAGCCAGTTGAAGAATTTAACCCATTTGAATTAGATGAAGAAGTGCCAGTAGTTGCACCTGTATTGCCAACAGCAGAACCTGTATTACAAGAACCTGTGTTACCAATGCCGGAGCCTGAACCAGAGCCAGAATATGTAGCATATACTACAAGTGATATAGATTTAAAATCAATATTATCACCAAATCAGAGGATATCTACATTTGTTGGTACAACAAAAAATGGAACATCATTTTTAGTTAACAATTTAGCAACATATTTTTCTAACATGGGAATAAAAACAGCAGTACTTGATTTAACACAATCTAGAAATGCATTTTATATATACACAAAAAATGAAGAAGCATTAAGAAAAATCGCATATGAAAGTATAGAAAAATTAAGAAGAGGAATAAATGCAGGAATTGTAGTGAACAACAATTTATCAGTATTTACAGCGCTTCCCACTGAGAAAAAAGAAATACACGATATAGAAAGAATATTGATTACTCTTGCACAAAATTATCAGCTAATATTAATAGATGCAGACTTTAAAACACCAACTGAATATTTTTCATATTCTACAGAAATGTATTTGGTACAAAACTTAGACATATTGACAATACAACCATTTACTCAATTTTTGAAAGAATTAAAAAATAAGAATGTATTAGACCCAGCTAAATTAAGAATTGTTGTAAATAAATATGTAAGAACAAAAGTGATTACACCAGATATTATAATCGGAGGATTGGCATTTTATAATGACCCAGCAATGACATATATGAATGAACTTTTTGACAGGACAAAAACAATGTATACAATGATTCCTTTTGCAGAACAAAACTATGCAAAATATTTGGAAGGCTTAGTGAATTGCGAAGTATCAATAGAAGGATATTCCAAAGATTTTTTAAAGGCATTAAAAGAATTAAGTGAATTGGTATATCCAGCATATTTAAATAAAAAAGACAATTATAAAAATAACAATAAAAAACAAAAAGTAGAAAAAGTAGACAACAGGTTTTCTCCTAATGTAAGTAATACTTTGGAACAAATGAAGAATAATTATTAAAAGATTTAGAGGTGATATATTTGGCTTGGCCATTATTTGCAATAATATTATTAATATTAGTTATAATAATATTAACAGTATATAATATAATAATTCATAGAAAAGTAGAGACTTTTAACAATATCAACCAGAAGATAACAGGCTTAAATGTGTTACAGGTTTTTATGGATATATTATCAGAAGATATATCAGCAGATGAAAAAATGCAAAGGCTTAATCAGGTATTATTAGAAAAATATGAAATTAATTATTCAACAATAGTAATATTTGATGGAACAAAATATGTTGTTAAAACATCAAATGTTAGTGGAAAACACTGGGGATTTTTGAGTAATTTAAGTGAAGAAGAAATATTTAAAGAAAGTATTGCATATGCAAATAGTAAATATATAACAACAAAAGAATCAAACGAAAAACTACCTTATTTAAAAACTGAATTAGAAAGAGCAAAGTCAGCAATGTTTTTTCCATTATATATAGATAATGTATATATAGGATATTGGATAATAGAAAATGATGTGCCAAATGCATATGATAACATAGATACAACAATGTTAGAGGTAGTTAAAGGAAATATTATTACTATATTAAAAAGTGTAGAATATCAAAATACAATAGAAAATACAATAAGAAAAGATTTATTTACAGGACTATATTCAAGTGAGTATTTATATAGTACAGGAAGAAAAAAATTAAATGAATTTGCATTATCTGCAATATGCATGTATAATATTGTTAATCTCCCAGAAATAAATAAAAAAATAAATAGAGAAACAGGAGATAAAGTTGTAAGAGAAGTCAGTAGAATTGTAGATGAAGAAATAAAGGATGATTACATTTATATAAGGCATATGGGACCTAAGTTTGTAATAGCATTTGGAGGAATAGATGTAGACTCAGCGACTAATTACTTAATAGATATGAAAAAAAATGTTGAGAGTGCACAAATTTTAATTGAAAACACTAAGAAAACAAAAACTAAAAAAGAAGTATATGTTAATCCTGTTTTGAACTTTGCAATTTCTGAATATTATAAGGGAACAGCAATAGAGGGAGTGACAAAAAAACTTGAAGAATATTTAGATAGTGCAGATAAAGAAGAAGCAGATATTGTAATTATTTAGGAGGTAGAATATTATGGATAAGACGATGAATTTTAAAGTCAATAAAGACAATAATATTGAAGCTAAATTAATGCTTAAAAAAGTTTATGAAGCTTTAATGGAAAAAGGATACAACCCTATTAATCAAATAGTAGGTTATATACTATCTGGTGACCCAACATATATAACAAGTCATAATGATGCGAGAAACTTAATAAGAGCTATTGACAGAGATGAACTTTTAGAGAAAATAGTTAAAGATTATATTGGTATCTAATATGAATAGAGTTTTAGGAATAGACTTTGGAGATAGTAAGGTTGGACTAGCATTAACAGACCCACTTGGGATAACTGTGCAAGGATTGGAGACTATAGTATTTAATGGTAATAATAAAATATTATTAAAAAGGTTAGATGAAATAATAAATGAATATGCAATAAAAAATATAGTTATAGGAATGCCAATAAACATGAATGGAACATTAACTAAAAGAGCAGAAGTTACAAAAGAATTTATACACAGATTAAAATCAAAATATAATACAATAAATATAGATACAATTGATGAAAGACTTACAACTAAAGAAGCAAATAGAACTATGAGTGTACTCAAAATGGATAGAAACAAAAAGAAAATCATAGGAGATACTATAGCAGCTGAATATATTTTAGAAATATATATAAAAAAATTTGAAAGGAGAACAAACTTAAATGAATGAAGATATGGGAAAAGAGGAATTTTTAGAAGAGGAATTTGACAATGTTATAATATTAAATGATGAAGAAGGAAAAGAAGTTAAATTTGAATTTTTAGATTTAATAGAGTATAATAGTGAAGAATATGTAGTACTTTTACCAACAGAAGAAGAAGAAGAAGGCGAAGTAGTAATTTTAAAAGTTGAAGAAGGCGAAACAGCAGAAGAAGAATCATATGTAAGTGTTGAAAATGAAGAAACTTTAAGCAAAGTATTTGAAATGTTTAAAGAAAAATTTAAAGATGAATTTAATTTTGAAGATGAAAATTAATTATGCAAACGAAAGATGAGACATAATGATATACAATAGAGGAAAATACGGAAAATCTTTTTAAAGATATTTCCTGTATTATAAAAAACGGGGGTGATTTTTGTGGTATCAACTAAGAAAGTAGCAAAAAAACCAGTAGCTAAAAAAGCAGTTGCAAAAAAGCCAGTGGCTAAAAAAGCAGTTGCAAAGAAACCAGTAGCTAAAAAAGCAGTTGCAAAAAAGCCAGTAGCTAAAAAAGCAGTTGCAAAGAAACCAGTTGCTAAAAAAGTAGTAGCTAAGAAGCCAGTAGCTAAAAAAGCAGTTGCAAAGAAACCAGTAGTAAAAAAAGCAGCAGCTAAGAAGCCAGTAGCAAAAAAACCAGTAGCTAAAAAAGCAACAAAAAAATAATGCATATGCATTAATTAGAGGTAAAAAGAGCCGTTCTAAATATAGGATGGCCTTTTTCTATTGACAAAGATTGTTTCAAATAATACAATGAAGACATATAAGGGGGAATACAGATGAAAAGCTTATTAAGTTGGTTATTAACATTTTTTGCAGCAATGTATTGGTTTGCAAGGTTAGTATTCACATTTACAAGTACTATTAATCAAGATATGGGAGTTAAAATCTCTAATATAAACTTAGAGATAGGAATGTTATTTCTTACATTAATTTTAATACTTCTAGTATTTAAGCGAGTAATATTAGGTGGAATGATTTACTTTTTGACAATGACAGGTTATTTAGGACGAGAAATATATTTGTGTGTATCATCTGCAATTGATAGTAGTAGTAATTTAGCAGAACAAGTAGATGGTGTAATGAATAGTGCATTAAGTGTTTCAAATATAATGACAGTATTTGTTGCAGCCCTTGGAATAGTTATATCATTTGCAGTATTTTCAGACATAGTTTTTAACAGAAATAGAGCAAAAAAAACAAATGATAAAAAAACAGATTGGTTTTTTCAAAATGAAGCATATGATAGAAAATTTGACGAAAGAGCAGATAAGAATAATTATAAGTTTTGATTATGAGGTAAAATGAAAAAAGTACTAATAAAATTTTTAAAATATTTTGTAATAATTGTTATAGCTATTATCACATTATTCGTAATAATAATAAATATAACACCCAATTTAGTTTCTATGTATGTAAGAAGAGAATTTGATAAAGGTATTGCTACAAAACCTGAAGATTATAATAAATACATTGAAAGAGTCAATAAAATAGCTGAATTGAGTTATACTTCAAAATATAATGATAATACCTTTGACTTATATCTTCCGAAGGAAGGTAGTAATTATCCAATTATAATTTGGATTCATGGTGGTGCATTTGTTGGAGGAGATAAAATAGATGTAGAAGAATATGCTACTTTATTGGCGGCAAATGGATATGCAGTATTATCAGCTAATTACCAAAGAGCTCCAGAATTAAAATATCCAAATCAACTAAAACAAATAGAAGAAATATATGAACATACATTAAAAATAGCAAATGATTATAATTTGAATACAAATGAGTTGTACTTAGCAGGAGATTCTGCAGGAGCACATATGATTACACAATTTACATTAATTCAAACTTCTAAAGAGTATGCTAGTGAGATGGGATTTAATCAAGTGGTTCCTGAAAATGGAGTAAAAGGATTACTTTTATATTGTGGTCCTTATAATGTAGAAAAGATTGGCGATGTGAAGAATAAACTTGCATCATTATTTTTCTCTCAAACTTCATGGGCATATTTTGGTTCTAGAAATTGGGAAGAAAAATATGGTGAAATTGCTACAATTAAATATCATATTCAATCAAATTTTCCACGAACTTTTATTACAGATGGAAATAATTTATCTTTTGAAGAACATGCAAATGAATTAGCAGAAGAATTAGTGAAAAAAGAAGTAGAAGTTACAACGTTTTTTATACCAAAAGAAGTTGTAACTAATCATGAATATCAATTTAAACTTGATACAAAACCAGCAATGGAATCATATGAAAAAACAATAAAATTCTTAAGACAAATTGAGTAAATAATAATTAGTAGAGGGGAGATATATAATGATAATGAAAGGATATTTGCCAAAACTAAAAAGATGGAACTGTACTTGCACAGATGAATTGGCAACTAAACCAAATTATGATATATAAAGGAGAATAATTTAATTATGAAAAAAATTATTCTTTTTACAAGCATATTTTTTCTATTACTTATAAATGTTTGTTTTGCTGTTGTATTTCCTACTATAGATAATACAAATTATGAGTCAAATAATAATCAAAAATCTATAATTAATTTAGGAACATTTATTTTAGTTGTATTTTTTATAATGATTATAACAATATATATAATTTTAGAATTTATAAAAACTACTAAAAATCGTGAAGGAAGTGGATATATTACTACGATTTCAAATAAAAATGAATATGAAACTGTTAAAAAATCAATATGTAAAAATAAAAAAGCAATTATAATTATTGTATTAGGTATGTTGTGTAGCATAATTCCTGTAATTGGAATAGTTATTACTATATTGGCTGTATGCACAGGAACTATGTTGGGTGTTAGAAAAATATTTATATGCCCTAACTGTGGAAAACTATTAAACTATCATAAAAAAGTAATACATAAAAATACTTCTTTAAATAAAGGGTTAGAAGAATATTATTTTGAATGTCCAAAATGCAATAAAAAATATTTTGAAAAAGTTATTACTTCAAGAATTAATAATAGCGAATCTTCTGGTGGTGGAAGTTCTTCTGGTGGTGGAGGTTCTTCTGGTGGTGGAGGCAGTAGCCGAAGTTGGTAGAAATAAAATTATAGAATAAAAAATAGAGGAAAACAAATAGGAGGATTTTCAATGAATTTAAAAAAAATACTGTTAGTGTTCTTGGTTGTAGGAATACTTGGACTAGTTGTATTTGCAATGGTACGAGGTAAGGGTAAGGAAAGTAATCAAAATGGCAACTTAAATGTAGTAGTTACAAGTTTTGTTGGTTATGATTTTGTAAAGCAAATAGCAGGAGATAAAGTGAACTTGAATTATCTATTGAAACCAGGAGTGGAAATGCACAGCTATGAACCAAGCCCATCTGATATTATTGATATAGAGAAGTCAGATTTATTTATTTACACAGGTGGAGAAGCTGAAACATGGACAGAAGAGGTATTAAAGACTATAAATGTAGACAATACAAAAACATTAAAATTGATGGACACTGTAAGTCTTATAGAGGAAGTACATGTTGATGGAGCAGAATCAGAACACGAAGAACATGAGGATCATGAAGAGCATGAACATGCTTTTGATGAACATGTTTGGACTTCACTAGAAAATGCTAAAAAAATAGTACAAAGCATTAGTGAAGAATTAATTGCACTTGATATAAAAAATGAAGAATTTTACAAAATGAATGCAAAGAAATATATAGAAGATATTACAAGTGTTCAAAATCAAATTAGTGAAATTGTTAAAAATAAAAAAAGGAACAGATTAGTGTTTGCAGATAGAATGCCAATGCAATATTTTTTAGATGAATTTGGTTTAGAGGCGAGTGCTGCATTCAATGGCTGTAGTACAGAAACAGAGCCATCAGCAGCAACAATTGCATATTTAATAGATAAAGTTAAAGAAGAAAATATTCCAGTGGTTTTATATATAGAATTAAGTGGAGATAAGGTTGCAAAAACAATAGAACAGGAAACAAATGCAAAAGCTATGCAAATACAAACTTTACACAATATAAGTAAAACAGACTTTAATAATGGTGAGACATATGTAACATTAATGACAAGAAACTTAGAGGTGTTAAAAAAAGCATTGCAATAGATTAAAGAAAGAAGGCTATATAATGGATTTAATTAAGATTGAAAACCTATCTTTTAGTTATGGTGGAAATGTTGATATTATAAAAAATATAAACATAACTTTAAAACAAGGCGATTTTACTACTATAGTTGGAGAAAATGGTTCAGGTAAGAGTACATTAATTAAATGTATAGTAGGACTAAATAAGAATTATAAAGGTATTATAGAAATAAATGAAAAGATAGGTTATTTATCACAAGTAACAGAAGTTCAGAATAATTTCCCAGCTACTATAGAAGAAGTTGTACTAAGTGGTACTATTTCTAATGGGTTAAAACGAATATTTTATAATAGCAAAGACAAGAAAATAGCAAATGAGGTTATGAAAGATTTAGAACTATATGATATTCGAAAAAAATGTTTTAGAGAATTATCTGGAGGGCAAAAACAAAGAGTTCTGATTGCAAGAGCAATGTGTTCTAATGGCAAATTACTTATACTAGATGAACCTGTAACAGGTTTAGATCCAAGTATTGCAATACAAATATATAAAACATTATATAGCCTAAATAAAAAACATAATATGACAATTGTAATGGTTTCACATGATGTTGATAGAGCTTTAAGTTATTGTGATAGAGTAATTGAGATGAAAAATGGAGAAATAGTATTTAATGACCTTCAAGCTAAATATAAAGATGGAGGTAATAAATAATGATTGATGTAATACAAGAAATGATAAGTTATACCTTTATACAAAAAGCATTAATAGTTGGAAGTTTGGTAAGCTTATGTTCAGCACTACTTGGTGTAATTTTAGTGTTGAAAAGATATAGCATGATAGGTGATGGGTTATCACATGTGGGCTTTGGGATATTGACAATTGCTGTAGCATTGGGATTTGCTCCATTACCAATAACACTTTCAGTAGTTATGGTAGCTGCTATTGTTTTATTAAAGATAGGAAATAATAGCAAAATAAAAAGTGATAGTGCTATAGCATTAATATCAAGTAGCAGTTTAGCTATAGGGGTGGCTATAACATCAGTAACAACAGGAATGAATACAGATATATGTAATTTTATGTTTGGAAGTATTCTTGCAATGAGTAATAGTGATGTATATTTGAGTATAGTTGTAAGTATTATTGTAGCGATTTTATTTATAATTTACTATAGAAAATTATTTGCAGTTACATTTGATGAAGAGTTTGCAAAAGCAAGTGGATTAAAAAAAGAACGATATACTAATTTGATTGCATTGCTAACAGCAGTGGTAATTGTAATAGGTATGAGAATGATGGGAACAATGTTAATTAGTAGTATAATTATATTCCCTGCATTAACATCAATGAGAATATTTAAGTCATTTAAACAAGTAGTAATAAGTTCAGGAATTGTTAGTGTAATTTCATTTTTAATTCGGAATATATTTGTCATATGTTTATAAAATTAGTACAGGAGCAATGATAGTGTTAGTAAATTTAATCTTATTTATTGTTTTTTACATTGTAGAACATATTATCAAAGAATAGGAGGGTGTTATTGTGAAAAAAATCATTTGGATAGTAGCTTTTATATTAGTTTGTATAATTTTTATTATGCTTTTATCTAATAGTACTCAAATTACTCCTTTAAGAGGAGATACAAGTGGCTCAAGACTTGTAATAGGAGATGATTATTTTATTACTCAATTAAATGATATTTATTATAATGTAGATGATTATATAGGTAAGACTATTGAGATAGAAGGATTTCCTCTTTCAGACCCATCATATAAATTCGTTGGAAGATATGGACCTCGGTTGTTGCTCATCAGACGGGTATGCATATATGGAGTATAAGTATGATAAAGATATAGAATTAATAGATGAAGAAGATTGGATTAAAGTAGTGGGGACATTGAGAATGGAAAAGGTTGATAACATGGAATATGTGTATATTGATGCTACTTCTGTTGAGAAGATGAAGGTAAGAGGAAAAGATAGCGTAGAACTTTAAAGTTTTTAAAAGTTTGACTATTGTTTTAGTTAACTTTTGAGAATTTCCAAATAAAATATAGCATTATTTATATGATATATGATATAGTAAAAATATGTTTTAGGAGGATAAAAAATGAGTCATTTTGATAATATTTATTTAGACATGGTTGAAAAAATTTTAAAAGAAGGTTATTATGATAACAATAGAACAGGAATGCCTACATATAAGTTGCCACATCAAATAATGCAATTTGATTTAGAAAAAGAATTTCCAATTTTAACAACCAAGTATGTTGGTTTTAAAACAGCAGTAAAAGAATTGCTTTGGATTTTTCAAAAACAATCTAATAGTGTTGAGGAATTACAAAAAGAAAATGTACATATTTGGGATGAATGGGAAATGGAAGACCATACAATTGGAACATCTTATGGTTGGATAGTTAAAGAATTTAAGCAAATAGATAAATTAATCAATCAATTAAAAACCAATGACCAAGATAGAAGAATGATGATTAATTTATGGCAAATACCATATTTAGATACAGGAGCTTTGTATCCTTGTGTATTTAATAGCTGTTGGGATGTAACAGATGGTAAATTAAATTGTTTGTTAACAATACGTTCAAATGACCTTCCACTTGGTAATCCATTTAATGTTACTCAATATGCAGTATTAATACAAATGCTTGCACAAGTTACAAACCATAAACCAGGATTATTAACTGTATGTATAAGTAATGCACACATTTATGAAAATCAGATAGAAGGTATGAAATTACAATTAAGTAGAAGAAATGAAGCATATCCTGCACCAGAATTATGGGTCAATCCAGAGATAAAAGATTTTTACAAATTTACTATAGAAGACATTAAATTAATTGATTATAAATATCATGAAAAAATTAGTATGGAGGTGTCTGTATAATGTTAAGTATTATAGTTGCTATTGCTAACAATAATGTTATTGGTAAAGACAATAAGCTTGTGTGGCATGTGCCAGAAGATTTAAAAAGATTTAAAGAAATTACGATGAACAAGACTATTATTATGGGAAGAAAAACTTTTGAATCTTTAGGAAGAGTTCTTCCTAATAGAAAACATGTTATTTTATCTAAAGATTTTGAATATGATGACCCAAGTGTAGAAGTAGTTAATGATGTAAATACTTTACAAGAATATATTGATAGTGATGAAGAAGTATTTGTAATTGGAGGAGAGTCTGTTTATAAACTTTTATTGCCATATACCAAAAAGCTTTATATAACAAATATTAAACATGATTTTGAAGGAGACACCTTCTTTCCAGAAGTGGATTTTAATGAATGGGAAGTTGTAAGTCATGAAAAAGGTGCTGATGAAGTTTATGGCTTAGAATATGTTACATATTCTCGCAAGCCTTAATAATTAACCTTTTGCCATTTACATTATTACAAGTAATTAATGTTATTTCACGAACCCCATTGGTGTTTTGAGCTAGTGGGGTTAAATCATTGGGGAAAGTTTCATAAATATCATAAACTATATAATCAATACTTCTTTCCTTTAAGTCAATTATGGTTATGAGGTCATTAGTATTTAATCTAGATAATTCACTGAAAAATCTTGCATCTACATAGTTGTGACCAGCAATACAAAGATTTCCAATTTCATTAGGTTCAGGGCCTGTGAATTTAGTAGGGGATAGTTTTAATAAATCCTTATTTGTGTCTGATAATATAGGATAGTTTATTCTTAATTTTTTGATTTCAATTAAAGCAATAACAGAAAATGTATTTTCATTTATAGTATAATTTGCTTCATATATAGGTTTTTCAATATCTGCATATAATCTAGATATATTAAAATTATCTACTAGTTTTTCTGCTATTTGATAATTAGTTTCTTGAGTAAAAGCAAATATTATAAAATATGAAAAACAAACACAAATAATCACAATAGAAATAATTATTTGTGATTTGAAAAATAATGCAGATTTTTTATATTGTTTTATATGTGTGTCAGTAATTAATATTTGGTTCATAAAGATAGTATGTGAAAAAATTAATATAATATTAAAGGATCAACCAAAATATCATTTTTCCTTACAGAAAAATGAAGATGTGGCCCTGTTGTCAATCCATTTGTTGGGTTACCTTTTTCATCTTTAAATGGATTATCTTCAATATCATATACATTAAATGGTCCAACTTGTGCAACAATTTGTCCCTTTTTAACAATGTCTCCGTTCTTTTACTAAAATGTTTTTTGCAAGATGACAATATAAAACTTTAACATCACCGATGTTCAATTCTTAAACTATATCCGCCTGCACCATTCCAGCCTGAAAAAAATACAACTCCATCTTCAATTGCAACAACATTAGTATATGGAGGAGCAGCAATATCAATTGCACCATGATTTTCAGATGAATTTTCACCAAAAGGGTCTTCTCTATTACCATACCAAGAAGAAATTGCGGTAACTCCAGGTGTAGGCCATAAATAATTTTTTGTACTCACATAAAATCCAGAAAGATTATTTTCAACAGAATTATAGTTACCATAATTTAATATTGGTATAAAAAATATAGGAATAAATATTGCTATTATTATAATAAAATAAATAATAAAGTATAAAGACTGTTTATTAAAGCTATACATAAAATCACCAAATATATACTACCATTTTTTGTAAACAAAGTCAATTAAATTTTATTCATGAAACTTGTGTGAAAAATGTTTACAAAAATTATCAAATAATATATAATTTTAAAAAATAGGGGGTACTCATGAAAAAAGCAGGAATTATTTTAGCGATTATAGTTTTTTTTGTAGCAATGTTCACAATGACTACAGTAAATGCGGAAAGTGCGAATGTATCAATTTCGCCATCAAGTGGTAGTGTTTTCCCAGGAGACACAGTAACAATTAGAATAAATTTTAGGGCATTAATTGCCTATGGATTTGATGTAAGTTATGATACTAATTTATTTGAATATGTTTCAGGTGCAGATTCTACAATATCTGCAGGAGTTATGAGAGTGTTGTTTTATGATATGACAGGAGGTAGTGCTCCAGAAACATATACTTCTATGACATTTAGAGCTAAAGCTAAAGGTACAGGAACATTTACAGTAACAGGTACAGGGTTAACAGCATTAATAAACAATGCTACAACAACTCTTGATAATTCATATAACACAACAAGTGTGAATGTTTTAGTTGCACCAACAGGAATTACTTTAGACCAAGGTAGTAAAACATTACAAAAAGGTGCAAGTTTTACATTGAATGCAACAGTTGGACCAAGTGATGCAAGTGATAAAAGTGTTTATTGGAGTAGTAGTAATCAAGATATTTTAACAGTTAGTGGAGGAACAGTAACTTCTACAGGAAGAAGTGGAACTGCAACAATATATGCAAGGACTGTAAATGGAAAAGAAGCAACATGTACAGTGACAGTACCATCAACTCCAGTTTCTGGAATAACCTTTGATACTACAAGTAAAACATTAAATAAAGGTGAAGTTCTTATTATATATGAAACAATAACACCATCTGATGCAGATAACAGAAATGTTACATGGTCAAGTTCAAATCCAAATGTAGCAAAAGTTGATGCAAGAGGATATGTAACAGCATTAAGAGGTGGAGAAACTACTATTACTGGAACAACAGAAGATGGTAATAAATCAGCAACATGTAAAATAATTGTTCCAGAAACAAAAGTAACAGGTATAACTATAGGAGAAAAAACAAAGACAATAACCAAAGGAGACACATACCAAGTTGTTGTAAGTGTACAACCAGGCAATGCAGATGAATTAGGTATTATATGGTCAAGTAGTGATGATACAATTGCTAAGGTTGATACATCAGGATTAGTTACAGGTATGGCAAAAGGTAAAGCAACAATAACAGCTAAAACAGTAGATGGAAATAAAACAGTTACATGTGAGATAGAAGTTTTAGCAAGTACAGATGCAAAAGATGCAACATTAGAAAGCATTAAATTTAAAAATGTAGATATAAAATTGAAGTTTGATTCTAGTATTACAGAGTATATTATAGATGTAGATAAAGATATTACAGAATTACAAATAGAAGCTTCTACAAGTAATAAAAATGCGACATTTACTATAGAAGGTAATAAAGATTTAAAAATGGGGGAGAATACTGTTATAATAAAAGTTATAGCAGAAGATAAAGAGACAGAAAAGATATATAAAATAATTGTTAATAGAACAGATTTATCAGTAATGGCAATGGCTGGTGCAGTGAATAACACGGGAATAGATGAAAGAACGAAGGTATTGTTTACAGGATTTTTGATAGCATATGAAATTGTTTCAGCAGCAATTGTATATGTGATGGCAGAAAAGTATGTAAAATATGCAAGGAAAATAAAAGCGATAAAAAATTCAGAATATACAGAGGTTGCAGTAGAGGGCTTTGAAGATATAGTAACAGATGGAAGTTCATATGAATCTGTTACAACAAGTGAACCAGAAGTTTTTGAGAATGATAATATAATAGCAGATATAGCTAAGGAAAAAGGGATTAATGAGATAGAGGATTTTGAAGAACCAAAAAATAATAAAAAACCAAAACCAAAACATTGATTTATAGCATATGGTTCTGCTCCCAATAGAATAAATGTACTTTAATTTAAATAAACTCTGGAAAGCACAAGGAGTAATCCGTATGCCTCAAAGGGCTGTCAGAGCTTTATTTAAATTAAAGTACATTTATTCTATTTTGTGCTAGAGATTTATATTTCAATGAAAAAATGTTAATAAATTTTTATTAACATTTTTTTGAGTTTTATTATTATAGTTTTTTTACCAATTCCAAGGATTATTAGAATCTGGGTCTGTTGGATCCCAACCACGTCTTGCTTCATCAGAAGAAATGAGAGGACTTGTTGGCTTACCTAAAGGGCCAGGATTACTTGCATCTCCATAAAATTCAACTGGAGTTCCCCAGTCACAATTATAATAAATCCATCTAGCATCTGCTACTTGTAATCGTACACATCCCATAGATGCTGCAGTTCCTAATTTATCATATTCCCAATATTCAATACTGCTTTGGTCATATTTTGTGAGATATGGAACTGAGTGGAATAAAATATCTCCAACTATTTGAGAAACCCAATGTCCATAAACATCACCATAAAGGTCTAACCACTGCCATTGATATGCCATTTCGTAAACACCTTCAGTTGGTGTATCTGTTCCAGTTGAACAAATCATTGCTTTATAAGGTGTTAATCCTCCGATTGGCATCTGTAGTATAAACAGTAACTGTATTAGCTAAATAATTTACTTTTATATAATAAGAATTACTAGCAACAGGCTCTTCAACTCGAGGTTCAGGTTCATATACTGTTTCAGGTTCCACTTCAACAGGAACAATATCCACTTCATTATTTGCAATATTTGTGATATTATTAGTTATGTCATTTGTATTAATATTATTTGTGATTGTATTATTTTCATCTTTAGGCTCTTCTTTCTGTGTTGCATAAACTATAATACAAGCAACTATTAGTACAAATATAATTGATACAAAAAATAAATTTTTCTTTTTCATAATAACCTCCATTTTGATATTATGACATAAAGAAACAAAAAAATCAATTTATAAGAAAGGATTTTTTATAATGAATAAATGTTATATTTTTGCATATTCAAAAGAAAAAATAAATATAGAAATAGAAGAAGATTCTTGTTGCATTTGTGCAGATGCAGGGTATTTAACTGCACCAAGATGTGATTTGGCAATAGGAGATTTTGATTCAATGGATGTAAACAATTTGCCAGAAAATATAGAAAGAAAAATATTATCTACTAAAAAAGATGAGACAGATACAATGGCTGCATTACAAGAAGCAATAAAAAGAGGGTATAAAGATATCACTATAGTAGGTGGAGTTTCAGGAGACATAGCACACACATATGCAAATATTACTTTGTTAAAATATGCAAATGAACATGGAGCAAATGCAAATATTATTTCAGAAACTTGTGAAATATATTATATAAAAAATTCAATGTTAGAATTGAAGAATAAAGTAGGCAGAAGAATATCAGTTTTTGCATATAGTGAAAAAGCAGAAGGAGTTAATTTAAAAGGATTTGAATATGAATTAGAAAATGCTACATTGAATAATGGCAATCCAATAGGAGTGAGTAACATGGTAACAGCGGATATATCAATAATTGCATTAAAAAATGGAGAAGTTATTGCAATTTTAGATAATATATGCTAGAATAACAATGCTAATTAATTTAGGAGGTTTTTACCAATGAATATAGTAAAATATATATTAATGGGAATTTATGTAATAGTATGCTTTATATTAATAGGACTCGCAATGTCTCAATCTAAAGAAGATTCAGGAGCTGGAGACACAATAATGGGTTCATCTACAAGCAATTTTTATGAGAAGAATAAAGGCAGATCTAAAGAAGGTAAGTTGAAAAAATATACAATAATTACTGGAATATTATTTGCTGTACTTTCAATATCATTAGGAATTGTTTACATGATGTAATATTGGATATAATAATTATAGGGGCGTATGTAACGTCCCTTTTTGTATAAATGGAGGAATAGATGAGAAAAGAAGAAATTTTAGTAGAAGGAATATTTTCTGGAAATGAGAGAGGTTTTGGATTTGTTGAAGACATTTTCATTCCTTTACCATACACAAATGGAGCATTAAATGGAGATACTGTTGCAGTGAAAATATTGAGTGAACAAAATGGGAATCGTAAACGTGAAGGAAAAATTATAAAAATAGTAAAAAGAGAAACTGAAACAGTAGTAGGATTGTTTAAGTTAAATAAGAATTTTGGATTTGTAATACCTGATGAAAGAAAATTGGGTTCTGATATTTTCATACCTAAAACTGCATTTAAAGGAGCAAAAGATAATCAAAAAGTAGTAGTGAAAATTACAAAATATCCAGAAAAAGATAGAAATGCAGAAGGAAAAGTTATAGAAATATTAGGTAATGTTGATGAAGCTGGTGTTGATATGCTTTCATTAATAAGAGAATATGAACTTCCATATGATTTTCCAAAAGATGTTCTACATCAAATAGAAGATATAAAAACTACTATAGATGTTGATGATATTGTAAATAGAGTTGATTTAAGAGATAAAGAAATATTTACAATAGATGGAGCAGATGCTAAGGATTTAGATGATGCTATATCAGTTGAAAAAAATGAAGAAGGAAATTATATTTTAAATGTACACATAGCAGATGTAAGTCACTATGTAAAAGAGGGTTCTAATTTAGATAAAGAAGCATATTTGCGTGGGACAAGTATATATATGTTAGACAGAGTAATACCAATGTTACCTCAAAAACTGTCTAATGGAATATGTAGTTTAAACCAAGGTGAAGATAGATTCACTTTAGCCATAACAGCAGAAATAGACAAAAATGGAAACATTATAAGTAATGACATATATAAAGGTGTAATCAGAGTAACAAGAAGGATGACATATGATGCTGTTTATCAAATATTACAAGGTAATAAAGAAGTTATTAAAGAATATAAAAATTATGTTTCACATTTTAAATTAATGGAAGAATTGGCAAATATCTTAAAAAGTAAAAGAGATAAAGAAGGTCAGTTAAATTTAGATATTCCAGAAAGTAAAATTATATTAGATAAAAATGGAAAAGCAATTGATGTAAAAAAATATGAGATAACATTTGCAAATGGAATTATAGAACAATTCATGTTAACAGCAAATGAAGTAGTAGCAGAAAGATTTTTTTGGCTAACTGCGCCATTTGTATATAGAATTCATGAAGTACCTGACAAAGAAAAAGTAGAAGAGTTAAATAAAGTGTTAGACAGTATTGGATACCAAGTAAAAGGAATAAAAGAAGAAATACGTCCAAAATCATTTGCAGAAATCTTAGAAAAATCAAAGGGAACAAAAGAAGATGTAATAGTATCAACTTTATTATTAAGAACTTTGAAGCTTGCAAAATATTCAAATGAAAATAAAGGTCATTTTGGTCTTGCAAGTAAATACTATTGTCACTTTACATCACCAATAAGAAGATACCCAGATTTATTCATTCATAGAGTAATATCAAAATATATAAAGAGTCAATATAATGTAGATGAAAAAACAATAGAAAAATATAAAAATATATCTGCTGAATGTGCAGAACAATCTTCAAACAGAGAAAGATTAGCAAAAGAAGTAGAAAGAGAAGCAGATGATATTAAAAAAGCAGAATATATGGAAACCAAAATAGGGGAAATATATGAAGGAGTTATTTCAAGTGTGACAGGTTTTGGTGTATTTGTAAAACTTGAAAATACAGTAGAAGGATTAATAAAATTTGATGATTTAGGAGATGACTTCTATATTTATAGTGAAGAGCATAAATATTTAATAGGGGAAAGAACAAAAGAAATATTTAAAATAGGAGACCCTATAAAAATAGAGGTAATAAGTGCAAGCAAAACAATGCGCACAGTTGATTTTAGGAGGTTGAATGAAGATTGATTTAAAGCCAGTAGCAGCATTATCACCAGTTCCAATTGTATTAGTTACATCAGGTAATGAAGAAAAAACAAATATAATTACAATTGCATGGACAGGAATAATAAGTTCAGAACCACCATATGTTTATGTTTCAATAAGACCAGCAAGACATTCATATAATTTAATAAAAGAAACAAAAGAGTTTGTGATAAATTTACCAAGTGAAGAATTATTAAATGCAGTTGATTATGCAGGAATAAAATCAGGTAAAGATGTAGATAAATTTAGTGAGTTAAAGTTAACAAAAGAGCCAAGTAAAATGATTATAACCCCTGGTATAAAGGAATGTAAAATAAATTTAGAGTGTAGGCTTAAGGAAATACAAGATATGGGAGCACATCATATGTTTGTGGGTGAAATTGTAAATGTAAATTGTGAAAAAGATTATATGAATGATAATGGTACAATCAATTATCAAACAGCTAGCTTAATAACATATCTTCGGTGGAGAGTATTATTCATTAGGAAATAAAATTGGAAGTAGAGGTATGTCAATAACAAAAAGCTAGAGCAAATTTGCTCTAGCTTTTTTCTCATCAATAAATCTTAGAATTTTTTGATCATTTTTATCTCCAACTGGGACAAGAACTTAATGGGTCAACACCTCTATCCCAACGATGACAATAAGCGAAACCTCCTGTCTTTGAATAGTATGATCCACATGTGAGACATGTTTTTGAATAAGTACCTCCACGTGATGAATCTTCATCAAAGCAACTGCTTTGAGGGTGTGTTGTATAACCATGGTAAGAACAATAACCACCTGCACGATTCATTTCAAAGTTAATACAACTTACACAAGACATAAAGATAACCTCCCAATGTTTTATTGATAGAATGACAAATGAAAGTCATTATGTAATTATAAAGCACAAGCATAAAAAAGTCAAGTATATTGTTGAAAAAAGCGGACACTTAATATTGCAATTTATAACAAATATTAAAAATTTCAAAAAGTTGAATTTTATGTAAATTTATGGTATTATAGAAATAGTTTGGGAAAATCCAACTATATTTCCAAGCAGCAAGATTCCAATCATCATGAAGGAGGAAAACACCATGAACAATCGGTTCAAGGAAATCTACTTAAAGGCAGAAAATGGCATGACCTTTGAGGTCACGGAACAGGGAGATAGCTTGTTAATTCGGGTGCTCCCACAGTCGACAATAGGCAAGTATAACAGTAATTATGCAATAAACCCTGTCCTTCCCGAAGGTTACTCGTATGTTTGCGGAGAAGTGAACACAGGCTTTGTAATCCAGGACGAGAGAAGCAACCAGTTTGTATGGGTTCCAGTTGGTGTACTGCCATCCAATGGCACACTTGATGGTGAGAATTTCTTTGAGAAGTTAGGCAGGAGGAATTACCGAGATGACAAGTTCTCCACAGATGAGTTCTATGAGGACATGGATGATGATCTGAGAAGGCAGTTTGAAAGTGTCCAAAAGTATGGAGGGTACTACATCAGTCGCTATGTTGTGAGCAAGGGTGATGATGGACTGTTCTATACAATCAAGGGAGCAATGCCTTTGGTGAACATCAAGTTTGATACTGCCCTCGAAATCGCTAAAAAGCTTGGTCAGGGCTATGTTACCAGTCACATGGTATATGGTGCAGAGTGGGACAGCATGCTGGAATGGTTCCAGCAAACGGGTAAAACTCTCAATGATATCACCAATGACAGTACAAGTTTCGGCAACTACTGTGATTGTAAAGACAGTCCACAGAAAATGGTTGAAACAGGTAGCTGTGATGAGTGGTATGTGAACAACATTGCTGACACTGCTGGTAATGTGTGGGAATGGACTCAGGAAGCGAATCATGGTTGGGCTCATGTCCTTCGGGGTGGCTCTTACATCAGTAGTGGATACAGGTGTCCTGTTGCGTACCGCAGTTACAGCAGTACAGACAATTACAACCATTTTATCGGTTTCCGAGTGGCGCTTTACATCATGTAGATTTGGTCACTGGCAATAAATAGCTGGCACATTTTCTGTTTTGCATAGTAGAAAAACAAAAAAGGAAAGTTTTGATATTTCATACTTTCCTTTTTATTTTATTGAAATAGGTGTAAAAATATTAATAGTTTCATAAATAGTATTGACAAATATTGTAAAACAGAGTATAGTAGTAATAGATAAAAAATTAAATGAGTTTTTCATTAAAAAAGCATTTGGTGCGTGTACACCAAATGCTTTTTACTGTTTCTAATTGAACTTTTCAATTAGTCTGAGTATAAACTCGCATATATAGATAAAATGTATGCATTTCATAAGTCTATGTATTATATCTATAATGCTTTTTTCATTTGTATTAAATGAGTTTTTCATAATCTCACCTGCCATTTCTGGTTTAAGCGAAACCTTAACAATTATACAATGGTTACCATAAAATGGCAATGAAAATATTTCGACAAAATGTGATAAAAAATTTATAGGAAAAATAGACAAGAGGAGCACTGAATTGATATAATATTTTTAGCAAGGTTTATACCATTAACAATTATTACATATATACAATTAAGAAAAATAGAAAGAGTGGAGGTTTAGAATATGGATGAATTTAAATTAGTGATACCGACAAAAGAATATGAGAAGCAAGTTATGGAGTACAAACAAGCACTTTTAGATAACAAAGATAGTTTTGATGGTTGTGCAGGATTAGAAAAAGTGAATAGTTATGATGAATGGATAGATTTTAGAGGAAGAAACTTGAGAGATTATGGAGATAACTATGTTGATTCAAGTACATTTTTAGTTGTTAAATGCTCAGACAATAAAGTGGTTGGAATTGTTGATATAAGACATGAATTAAATGACTTTTTATTAAGCTATGGTGGACACATTGGGTATAACATATTGCCAACAGAGAGAAGAAAAGGCTATGCAAAACAAATGCTAAGTTTGGCATTAAAAGAATGTGTAAAATTAAAGATAGATAAAGTTTTAATAACTTGTGATAAAGAAAATATAGGTTCATATAAAACTATAAAATATAATGGTGGAATATTAGAAAATGAAGTTGAAGATAAGCCTAAATTAGGTAAGTCTGGAGTAATACAGAGGTATTGGATTAATATGTAGTAGCTTTAAATTTAAGCCATTCACAAGTTCGTTCTAAATATTCTTATGCAATGAAAAAATTAAGAGAAAGGGTGAATAAAAATGAGTAAGAAAATATTAAAACAAAATATGGATATAGAAGCTCCAGAATTTTGGTCAAAAATTGAGGAACCAAATCAAAAAGTTAATTACATGAATAAAGTTGCATATATCATTATCGCATGTGCAATGGTTATATCACTAATAAGTTTTATTCCTAATAATAGAATTGCACCAAATGAAAATAAAGAAGCAGCATTGGTAAATGAAAGTTTAGAAGTGGCACAAATGGAAGAATTTAATCCATTATCAGAACATCCAATGGCAAGAATGCTTGCAGATTGGGTATTTGACGTAACAAATAAAGATGAATTATATGAATATTCAGATATAGTAGTGAAAGGAAATTTTATAAAAAGAGGAGAAGTGGCTATGCCATTTCAAGATGCAATGATATATACAGAATATATATTTGAGATTAACAAATCTTATAAAGGAAATTTTCAAGAAACAGAAGAAATAGAAGTTTTGATTCCTGGAGGAGCTATTAAAGTACAAGAATATATAAGTTTATTGGAAGAAAAAGCACCACAAAAATTATATTTTAAACCTATAAAAGAAGAACTAGGTGGGGGCAATATAGAGCCAAATAGTTATTATGAAATGGAACAAGAAGAAATGATTTATAATAATTATGGAACAAATCCAGTGTTAAATGCTAATAAAGAAGTTTTGTTATATTTGAACTATAATGATATATCAAATGAATATATGGTAGCAGCAATTACAAACGGCTATAAAGAAATAAAAGATGGTAAAGCTTATAGTGTAAATGATGAATATATGCCAATATTTTCAATAGATTATGTTGTGCCAAGAGTTGCAACAACTGGAATGAGTGAAAATAGTTGGGCAATTGACCCAAACATACCAACAAATCTTATAAGTAATAATTCTATAGTAGCAAAAATAAAAATAATATCAAAGTCAAAATCAATATTTTTACCAAAGTCAGAAAAATTTTATACTTTTTATCCATATACTCCAATTAATATAGAAGTAAAAGAAATTTTATATGTAGAAGAAGATTTTATAGATGAAAATATAATTTATATACGAGGTGGAGAAGTAACATATGCACAAGAAATAGAAGCATTACCCGAAACTTCAACTAAAAAACGAGGAATATGGAACTTGACTTTAGAAGAGCAGAATACATTAACAACAAATTACACAACAGAGTATGATTATAATATGACAGATGGAGAAGAATATGTGTGCATTATTGATAAACAGGTAGAAGATATATATATTGTTTCAGCTAATGGTTATGGAATATTTAAAATACAGGGTGACGATTTTATAAATGTATTAACAGGAAATGTATTAACAATACCACATTGATTTCTTAACTTTCTACTAACATATAAGGATGTTTTATTTTCAACTCAACATTTACATTAAATGTTGAGTTTTTATAATTTTCTAACCAATTTGAAGATTCCCAATCTTCATAAAACAAATAGTCATTAATTACATCTTCACCAAATCCAATAATATCAGACTTGAAATCTTTTGCAGTTTTATATAAAAAAGTAAGTATTTCTTTTTTTAGATAATTATTTGAATATTCTTCTAATAGTTTTACATTTTCATCATTTGAATAATCTGAACCTTCGCCCATTGAAAGAATATTTGCAGATAAATATATTTTGGAGTCTATATATGGTGAACCATTTACAATTTGTACATTGTTTTTAGTTTTTTTCTGAAGTGTTACATAAAAATCTATACTTGTCTGATTATCAAATGGGCTTGGAACAGTAATTATGCAACTTTGTAATTTTCCACTTGCTATTAAACAATAAATACTTTCTAAACCATTTAATTCACCTATTAAATAGTCCTTTTTAAATATTGCAACACCCATGTTTTGAACTTCATCATCATCATTTATTTCACCTAATACAGCAGTAGGTTCTTTATATAAGCTTTTTAAATCTGAATAAAATCCTAATAAATTTGAAGAGGTTGTAAATCCAGTGTATAAATATGAGTTTAAAATTGTTTCATAATATCTGGCTGTGTGTTGTTCTAACATAGGTTTAGAATGATTTAAAAAATCTTCAGCAGTTGACTTAGTTACAAGTACATTTGTATTTGGTCTAATTTCATTATTGTTTACTAAAGTATAAATATGATTTGCAAGACCTTCAACAGCTAAATTTTCTCCAAAAAGAATAATTTTACAATGAGACAAGTTCACTTGTTTACTTGTATAAGCATTCATTAAACTAATGCCTTCATTAATAGAATTACAGTCAACTGTTGTAACATCTGAACTAGAAGATTGTGAACTACCTTCACCAGAATCACTTGATTTTTCACTTGGTACTGCAAATTGAAAACTTAAACGAAGTGTAGTAGAACTACCTTTATCAATTCCAATTGCAACAACATATGCAAGTTCTTCAATACCTCTTGCATCATAACAACCAGTTAGAGTTATTAAACAAGAAATTAAAATTATAACAAAAGCAATGTATTTTTTAATCATATTTTTCACCTATATGTTTCTTTCTAAAATTGGCTAGTATTAATATAATGAAGCTAAGTCCAAAGACTAGAATTAATACATAGTATTTATAAACCAATCTAGAGGTAAATATTATATCTGAAAGGCTTTGTGGTATTAAACTTACTAGTAATATAATAATTGAAAATAAATATTCCCATATTTTAATTTTATTTAATTTAGTCAACTTTTTGAAGATATGAATTATTAAAAACAAATTTACAGCAAGGTAAGAGAGTGCAGACATTATCCATAACAGAATAAACATGGAATCTATTCTTTGAAAAAATCTACCAAATCCAATCATACGAATTAACCAATACATTGAAAGACTTTCTTCTTTTATTATAGTTAGGTTAAATACAAGTAATAGAGATGTAATGCTTAATATTAATAATAAAGAAGAAATTATTATTCCAATTATATTCACTTTTTTAAAGTCTTCTTTTTTATCAAAAAAAGGCATTAAGAAAAATAGTATGCTAATTCCATTAAAAGCATATATGTTTGAAAGACCACTAAAAAAAGTAGGTTCTATTCCATTTCCTAATATTGGTAATAAATTAGATGGGTTAAACATAGGGATAGCAAAAGCAAACATTATAAGTATGTTAATTAATACAATAGGTACAATAAGTACATTTGTTAATGTAATAGTTTTGAACCCAGCTTTATTTAAGATAATGCTACAAATTAAAAATGAAATACTTAAAACAAGTAGAGGGGTTTTAGGTAAATATATTGATTTTAATATTTCTGAAAAGTTTCTTAATGTTGTTGCACTTGCTATAGCAAATAATCCAATAAAAAGAATGCCAATAACAATTTTTAAAAATTTGCCACCAAGAGCTTCTGAAACATCTAAAATATCCATATTTTCAAAGGGTTTAAATAATTTATAAAGAAAAATACATATAAAAATTATAATAATAGAAATATATATAATATTTATTGGGGTAGCTGTACCAACACTATGAAAAAATACTTTAGGTACATTTAGTAAAAGTTCATTTATCATAAAAATTGTCACTAAGGCAATCCCCTCTATGATTCCAATTTTTTTAAGTTTCTCCATTTTTCTTAAATCTCCAATCTAAGCTAATTTCTTCCTCTTTACGAACTCTTTTTGTATTTAAGAAATCTGCTCTTTTTTCTCTTTTAAAAATAGGTAATAAAAAGAAAGGGTTAGCATTGTTTGTAACTGGTGAATAAGGAGCAAGGTATGGAACTCCAAAAGAGGTTAAAGAAGTTAAAAATGCAATGTTTAAAAATAATCCAATACCAATTCCTAAAAAACCAAGTACAGCACCTAGAATTGTATATGCAAATCTTAAAACTCTAATATTAAATCCAAAAGAAAAATTTGGCATAGCAAAAGAAGATATTCCAGTAATTGCAACAACAATTATAAGAATAGGGCTAATAATATTTGCAGCAACAGCAGCCTGGCCTAAAATTAGTGAACCAATTATTCCTAAAGTAGAACCAATAGGTGAAGGAATTCTTAAGGAAGCTTCGCGTACTAATTCAAAAGAAAATTCCATTATAAGTATTTCTGCAATAGCTGGGAATGGTACTGCTTCTCTTGAAGCTGCAATTGCAAAAAGTAGTTCAGTAGGAATTAATTCATGATGAAAATTTGTAATTGCAATATAAATACCTGGCAAAAGTAAAGCAATAAAATATGCAACTAGTCTTACAAATTTGAGCATATTAGAATATTGAAATCTTAAATTCATATCTTCAGGTGAAGCTAAAAAATCTGTAAAAGTTCCTGGTACCACTAAACAATAAGGATTACCATTAACAATAATAACAACTCTACCTTCTAATAAATAAGTTGTAGCTTTGTCTGGTCTTTCAGTTGAAATTACTTGTGGTACAGTAACACCACTAGAATCTTCAATCATTTGTTCAAGCTGTCCAGTGGAGATTAAGTAGTCAATACTTAAATTGTTTAATCTAAACCTAACCTCATCAATAAGAGCATCATTTGCAATTGTCCTTATATATGCAAAAGCACATGCAGTTCTGCTAATTCTTCCAATAGAAACATTTTCTATAACTAAGTTTTCATTATTAACAACTCTTCTTAATATAGAAGTATTAACTCTTAAAACTTCAACAAAAGCTTCAGAAGAGCCTTGAATTACAATTTCATTTTGAGGTGTAGAAATACCTCTATGAGGAAAACCTTTAATGTCAATACTAAATGCAGAAGTTAAACCATCCACAAAAAGTATGCAATTGCCAGAATTAATATCTTGAATCAATTCATTAAAAGAAGTTTTATCTTGTATGCTTGCACCAGGGATAAGAGATTTAAGTATATAATCTTTTAAATCAAATTTTTTAACTTTTCTAACTGTTATATTATTTGTTATAGCAGAAGATACAACATTGCTTTTATCTGTGTTAGAAATATTTTTCATCATTAAAGATTTGAGAACAACATCATTTGCAGCAGAAGAATCAATCATTCCTTCTATATATATAATAAAAGCAGCAAACTCTTTTCCTCTTGCAGTTAATGTGAATTCACGAACAGTAACATCACTGTTAGTAGGTATATTATAAACAGTTTTAATATAGTCTAGATTAACAGAAACAGAAGAAAATACCTTTTTAGTTTTCTCAGGTATATATGCATTTTTTTCCTCTTCTTCTGGTAAAGAAAAAGAGTGCTTTTCTTTGTCTTTATAAAAAATTAAATCTCTAAAAAAGTTTTTCATACAACTATTGTTTCCAATTTTTATAAAAAATTACATTATTATTACAAAAATATTAATTTTAAATTACATTTATAAAAAAGAGATATACATTTTTTTTGTTGAACTGTATAATTTAAGTTAATTTAAGGGGGAAATAAAAGTGAAATATGTAAAAATAACTAGTATTTTGTTTATAATATGTCTAATAATTGGAGTTTTATTTACACCAATAATAAAAGCTACTGATGAAATCTCTAATAGCTATATGAGAGTGAATTTAGTAGAATATGGAAGCTATGGTAAAACATTTAACATCCAAGGGTATGTAAATGGAGAATGGCAACGAACAACATTTTATAATTATGGATATACAACATTTCTTAAAGTTGGTAATAATCCAACGACACAATATTTAGTTGATGATGACAATGTTCCTCAAAACATAAATGGGGTTGAAATGAATTTGAATACATCTTTTATCAATGATGGAAGATATGTAAAAATTGCTATGTTTTAAAAAACACAAATGCTTCTCCAGTTACAATATCATTAGGGAGTGCAGCAGATGTTCAGATTGCTGATAATGATAGGGCAACTCTTGAAAGATTTGAAAGCAATAAAGGTGTAAAATTATATGACCCAGATGCAAATTTACAGTTCTCATTTTATGGCAAATCTGTTGCTGGAACTACAAGTGTAGATAACATATGGATAGGACAATGGTCTACAAGTTGGTGGGGGAATGATTTTGCCTATTTAAAAGAAAATATAATATTTAATGGTAGTGTTAATTCAAAAATAGAAAGTACAGATAGTGCATTTGCTTATTCTTGGGTAAATAGGACAATTAATGCAGGAGAAACAAAAATATATTCTGTTATTATTGGTATGGGTGAAGTAAGTAATGCTCCATCAATCACTCTTTCAACAAGAGAAAATGAAATATTGGATTCAGAAGCAGTAGTAATAAGTGGAAATGTAAGTGATGCAGATGCAAGTGATACCATTGAATTATGGTATACAATAGATGGTGGAGCAGAAGAAAAACATAGTAGTTCTATAACATTAAGTGGACGGACAACCTAAAACATTCAATATAGATTTAACTTCTAAATCTCTTTCAGGAGGAACACATAAGATTGAGATATGGGCAATTGACAGTAAGGGAAATCCAAGTGAAATAGAAACAAGAAACTTTATAGTGTCTACATTAAAAAAACCTGTTTTAAATATGTCAGAAGAATGGTCTAAAGATGATGTTAAATTTACAATTACAGATGCTTTAAATAATCCTTTGGATGTTTCTAAGTATCAATACAAAATAGGGGAAGGTGCATGGACAGATGCAACACTAGCACAAGAATATTTAGCATTAAATACAACTGGAACAGTTAAAGTGAGTGTAAAGGCAATAGGAGTTAGTGCTTCTGATGAATCAATGGTAGTTGAGAAAACAGCAAAAGTTGATAAACAAAATTCTAATGTATCAACAGGTGCATCAAATGGAAAAATAACAATAACAGCAACAGATACACATAGTGGAATTAAAAAAATTGAATATTGTTGGTCAAAGCAAGACATAGAACCAAGTGAAAGTGATTATAAAACATATACAGATGCTATTGCTTATACAGAAAAAGGAAAAGTATATTTGAAAATAAAAGTAGAAGATAATGTAGGAAATATTAATAAGATATCTAAAGAATATAATTTTGTTACATTAAAAGCACCTGTAATTGATGCCAAAGATAAATATGTAAATGAGAATGCAAGTGTTAAATTGACAGATAGTCAAAATAATGCGTCAGATGTGTCAAAATACCAAATTAAAATAGATAATGGAGAATGGCAAGATATAGCATTAAATCAAGAAAAAAAGTTAGAAAATATGACAGGAAACATAAAAGTTACTGCAAGAGCAGTTGATTTATATGGTAACTATGGTCCAGAAGTAACAAAGAATATAATTGTTTCAAATGTAAATGATGATACAACTGCACAAGGTAAGTTACCAGAAACGGGTATTTTTGGAAATACATTTGTAATATGTTCTTTAATAGGTATAGTAGGAATAATATCATATAGAAAATATAAATTAATAAAACTAAAATAAATCACTATAAAAAGAAAAAAACATCATAATTAATATGGTGTTTTTTCTTTTTTATAAAAAACTATTAAAAAAATAAAAAAGTAGTAATAAATGAGACAAATGTTAATATACATTTATTAAAGACAAGGGGGTAAATTTAATGGAGAATTTAGATATATATCAAAACATTGCAGATAGAACAGATGGTGATATATATGTTGGAGTTGTGGGACCAGTCAGAACAGGTAAGTCTACATTTATAAAAAGATTTATGGACCTACTAGTTATTCCAAATATTGAAAATGATTATCGAAAAGAAAGAACAATAGATGAATTACCACAAAGTGCAGCAGGCAGAACAATAATGACAACAGAACCAAAATTTGTTCCAAATGAAGCAATAGAAATAACAATAGGAGATAATTTAAAACTAAAAACAAGAATGGTAGATTGTGTTGGGTATTTGGTAAATAATGCAATGGGTTATTTAGAAGATGATATGCCAAGGATGGTCAAAACTCCATGGTCTGAGGAAGAGATACCATTTGAAACAGCAGCAGAGATTGGAACAAGAAAAGTAATAACAGACCATTCAACAATTGGAATAGTAGTTACAACAGATGGAAGTATAACAGGAATACCAAGAGAAGACTATATAGAAGCAGAAGAAAGAGTGGTAAGAGAATTACAAGGTTTAAACAAGCCATTTGTAATGGTACTAAATACAGATAATCCAAATTCAGATTATATATATGAATTATCTCAAAAACTAGAACTAAAATATGAAACACCAGTAATAGCTGTGGACTGTGCAAATTTAAGAACAGAAGATATAAATAATATATTTGGAAAAATATTATATGAATTTCCAATTGAAAGAATTAATATAACATTTCCTAGATGGGTAAATGGATTAAAAGAGGAACATTGGTTAAGACAGGAATTATATACAGAAATAAAAGATGCATTTTCTGGAGTAAGTGCTATAAAGCAAATGGATTCTGGAATAAATAGAATTCAAAAAACAGAAATAATAGAAAAAACTATGTTAGATGATATTCAGCTTGGAACAGGAAATGTAAATGTAAGAATAGATTTAAATGATGCATTATTTTATACAGTGTTAACTGAATTGACAGGGGTAACAGTAAATAATGAGGGAGACTTATTCAGTATAATAACTGAACTTGCAGAAACAAGTAAAGAGCATGAAAAAATAAAATATGCATTACATGAAGTGCAACAAAAAGGATATGGAATTGTAACACCAAGTATGGATGAACTAATATTAGATGAACCAGAAATGGTAAAACAAGGTTCAAGATTTGGAGTAAAATTAAAAGCAAAAGCACCATCAATACATATGATAAGAGCGGATATTGAAACAGAGGTATCTCCAATAGTAGGTAGTGAAAAACAATCTGAAGAATTAGTAAATTACTTGCTAAAAGAATTTGAAGAAGATCCAAAGAAAATCTGGGAATCTAATATTTTTGGAAAAAGTTTACATGAATTAGTTAATGAAGGATTGCAAAACAAACTTTATAGAATGCCAGAAGATGCACAAGGTAAGCTACAAGAAACACTGGAGAGAATAGTTAATGAAGGTTCTGGAGGGTTAATTTGTATAATACTTTAATTCAAATACTATGGATAATTGCAAGTGTAATGATATTTGCTTCAGGAATTTACTTCTCTTTAAAGTTAAGATTTATTCATCTTAACTTTAAAGCTATGTTTAAGGCAATTACTGAAAAATCTAATAAAAAAGATAGTATAAGTTCTTTTCAATCATTAACAATGGCATTAGCTGGTAGAATTGGTGTTGGCTCTCTTTCAGGAATTGCATTAGCAGTTTATTTAGGTGGTCCAGGAGTGCTTTTTTGGATTTGGTTTACAAGTTTTTTTTGTGCAACAAATGCTTTTGCTGAAAGTGTACTTGCAGTTATATATAGAAAAAAAGATTCTGGAAATATTTATCGTGGAGGACCATTCTATTATATAAGTGATGGACTTGGTAAACAAAAACTTGCAATATTGTATGCAGGCATAGTTTTAATTGCATATATTGCAGGATTTTTAACAATACAAGTAAACACAGTAAGTAAATGTGCTACTGAAATATTGAATATAAACCCAATTATAATAGGAATTATTGCAGCAGTATTTACAGGAATGATTATTTTTGGAGGAGTAAAAAAGATTGCAAAAACCACAAGTAAATTAGTTCCAATAATGACAGGATTTTATCTACTGATTTGTACATATATAATATTGGTAAATCTAAATATGTTACCAGGCATATTTAAAGAAATAATTGATAGTGCATTTAATTTTAAAACTTTTGGAACAGGTGTATTATCTACTTTATTAATTGGAATGCAAAAAGGAATATTTTCAAGTGAATTAGGATTAGGTACAGGTTCCATTGCAGCAGTGACAGCAGATGCAAGTCCAAAAACAAGTGGATTAACACAAACATTTGGAATACATATAGAAAATTTAGTAATAGCAACAATAACAACATTAGTAGTCTGTATGTCTGATTATCAGTTTTTATCACTAACTGACCCAAATGGAATAGAAATAACAATAAATGCATTTAGATATCATATAGGAGAACTAGGCTCATTATTTATTTTAATAACAATAACACTTTTTGCATTTTCTACATTAGTTACAGGATATTATTATGGAGAATCTAGTTTGAAATTTATAAAAAATACTAATAGATTAGAAATATTTTTATTGAAAATCATAACTTTAGTTTTATTAATAATAGGTAGTGTAATGTCAAGTAACACTTTATGGATAATAGTAGATGTATTGGTAGGAGTAATAGCAATAATAAATGTATATGCATTATTTAAACTGCGAAAAACAGTAATTAATTCTTTTATCAAATTTTAGCATATTATGTTTACATAACTGGAAAATCATGATATAATATCGCCAAGATTGTATTTTATTAAAGTGTGTGAATTAACTAATGGACACTTAAGGAAAATTTAAAAAAGGAGGTATAATAGATATCCTTTTCCTTTTGTTACTCGTAGATAATGTAACACACTAAGAAAATATTCTCTTACGTAGTAAACTATAATTTTAAGTTAAAACTTAATTATGAAAGGAGAGGAGTTGGAACTATGCGGAAAGTCAAGAAGCATATGCCAATGTTTTTTGCATTGATTATCACAGTGAGTATGGTTTTTTTGATGGTATTCATAGGTAGTTACAGGTCATTAACTCGAGCAGTGAGACAGGCTGAAGCGGGATTTTCCGTTGTCGAGAATGTGGTAAGCAAAAGGATTGATGCACTTAGGAACTTGAATGCTCTAGCCATTAAAATCATTCCAGAGGATGACTCAGTATTGGCTCTTGCAGAGGCTCTGTTGTCTGCACAGAACTCAAGTTCTAAAGAAGAAGTTTTGATTTCTTACAAAATTCTACTTGTCACCGAAGAAGAGGTGCTCATAGCACTCAGCAGAAGTGACAATGTGAGTGAAAAGGATGCTAGACTATTAGACAGTATTAAGAAAAAAATTGCTACTGCCCAGCAACAGTTTGCATCGGCAATAGAAACTTATAACAATGGTTTTCGTGAAGCGATAGACATCTATTCAAAAAGTCCCATACAAGGACTATTCAAGAATCCAGAGGAGGGTTTAATACAATGAAAAAGACAAACATATTAAAGCGGAGCATCTTTGTAGTATTACTCATCAGCATCATGATGAGCATGGCCGGTTGTTATGACACCGTAGTACAGCAAAATTCTGTTGGCATTGAGTATTCAGAAGGGGTAATGACAGGATTGAAATCGCCTGGCAGGCATCGAAGCAATGATATGAAATTGACTTTGGAAATTTATGATGGAAACACCAACTCTGCTACTTGGACTAACTCAGATATTTGGACTTCAGACAAGCAAAAGATAGAGTTGGCAATCACAGTACATTATGCGCGGAACACCCAAGAGGAAAGTGTAAAAAAAATGCTTCGACTATATTCAACAGCAGCTAAGGATGATTTTTCTTTACAAGCATTGGTTCTATCTAAAGTTCCGGAAACAGTTAAAAATGTCACAACCACATACAAGATTGATAATATGGTTGGACTTGGTGATGATAGAAGCAAGAATAGAGAAACATTCAAAGCTGACATAATGGAACCATTGGCGGTTGCACTTGAACTTTGCGGAATTGATTTAATTGACTTGCAAATTGATAATATTCAGCCATCAGCTGAATATGAAACCGAAATGCAGCAAAAATCACTTCTCTTATTGAAACAGGAAACCTTAGAACAGCAGAAACTGTTGGATGAAGCACAGGCAAAGGCTCAGATTGACAAGAATATGAACCAAATTGCAGTACTGCAGGCTCAACAGGAGTTAGAGAAAGCTCAGACAGATCTTGAGGTTGAAAAAGCCAGACGAGAAAATTTGATTGCAGCAGAGAAAGCAAAAACATTAGACCTTAGCCCTGCAGCATTTGAATTGGAAAGACTGGAAAAACTTGCTAAAATCTATGGTCCAGCGGATAAATGGTTTTTTGTCCAACCTGGAGTAGACCTCAACTTTATTGTTAATGGGGAAGATGGTACCATTATTCCAGCATCAGAGTAACAACAATCTATTATACTAACAAGGAAGTAGCTTATACTTCCTTGTTTTATAATATTTCATTGCAAAGCTACATAATATCTGGTATAATAAGTATGTTAATTTTCATAATTAGATTTACCAGTATTTATTTGTAATGGTGAATCGAATCTTTGTAAGCTAATTTAGACATGGGTGTGCTCTAAAGTGGCAAAGTGTTATTTGACAAGTTAATAATACCATGACAATAACAATTTTATACAAAACTTCAATTAAAGGAGGAATACATTATGAAAAAAGAATTCATCAAAAAAGAAAGCATCAGAAGTGTCATCAGTAGCATTGCTGCCCTTGTAGTAGCTTTTATTGCTTCTATTGTGACCACAAGTTTTATTCTACCTATAGTTGTGGCAGTTGTAGTGTTTTTTATAGTATATTTTTTCCTTAAAGTTCAAATTATTGTTGAGGTAAAGAAAGAAGAAGCTGAAGTAGCTGAAGCAAAAACTCCAGAGGGTTTGATAAAAAAGTTTTCTGAACAGATTACTAGAATATCAAATCTAATAAATGGATGTTCTAATTCAGAAATTAGAACCCAGCTATCTGCATCAGTTGAGACCTTGAAAAATATCTTGGATTTTATTTGTAAAGAGCCAAAAGAAATACTTAGATTTAACAGAGCAATACAAGTTGATTATCAATTGGATACTCTTTTTGAAGTCATCTCTCGGTATCAAGAAATTGATAAGTATAAGATGTTTGATAGCATTGAAGAGATTGTCGATTATCTTAAAAAATTCAATTCTGGATTTCGAAGTGCTTTTAAAGGGCTTCTTGACCATAAAGTTCTTGATGTTAATACCGATATGCGTGTTGCAGTAGCTAGTATCAAGCTAAAAATGGAGATTCCAGATTAAAAAACACCCAAACTAAATATGTTTTACAAAGACGTAAAAAGCCTTAAAAATTTTTAGGGCTTTTTTTATTATACTATACAAATAGATTTTTTTGTTCTTCAGAAAATATGAAAATTAGAAAAACAGTCATTAATTCTCGTTGACATAAGACAAGAAACGATATATAATGAATACAAATTTTTATGAAAGGGAGTAGATTTTATGAAAAGATTTTTTTGTAGAGTTCTACGGTTTTTGGTTGTTTTTGTAGCAGTTGTTGTTATTGTAGTGCTATTCTTTTCTTTAAGAGTATTTGCTGCAGAAAGTCATTTTGCAAAAACTACAGCAGATTTACGGCTCAGAAATGATGTGTTAGGAGATATTATTTTAACAATGCCTAAAGAAAGTGTTGTAGAGGTGTTGGAAGAATTTGATAATGGATGGGCAAGAGTGAATTTTAGCAATAAAATTGGATATTGTTCGTTAACCTATCTTGACTCAACTGATGCTGAGGAGATAACTCTTTACACAATGAGTATGGTTTCTGCTAACTTAAGAGAAAAGGCTTCATTAAAGTCAAAAGTAATTGCATTAGTTTCAAAAGGTCAAATGGCTAAAGTCTTATCAATTGATAAAGAATGGATGAAGATTTCTTACTACGATTCAAAAGGTAAAGTAAATCGTATAGGTTATGTTCATAAATCGAATTTCTTTATTGAAGGTGAGAAGGAAGAAGTAACTGATGATGCAGAATTGCTTTCTGAGTATACTACATATTATGCTAATTCAGGAGCAAACCGAAAGTTTAACATGGCACATGCAAGTTCCTTAATTAATGGATATGTAATAAAACCAGAAGAAACATTTTCTTTTAATGGAACAGTAAATAATAGCATGACTATGAGTGGATACAAGGTTGCTGGAGTTTTAGTTAATGGTAGACCAGCACAAGGTGTTGGGGGAGGAATTTGTCAAGTTTCAAGTACTCTTTATGCTGCAACAGTGGCATTAGAACTTGAGAAAACTGAGCGATATCCTCATAGTGCAGCTGTGGGTTACATACCAAGAGATTTGGAAGCATCTGTAAACTATTCAAGTGCAGATTTTCGTTTTAAGAACAACAAGGAATATTCGATTCTAATTGTAATAAAAACAACAGATACTTCAATAACAGTACAATTGTATAAGAAATAAACCAAAAGGGTGAGTGCATTGCACTTGCCCTTTCTATATGTTTTATGATATAATCTCGTAAAATAAGGGAGATGATTTAATATGGAAAATAAAATAGAACCAAGAACATTATCTGGATTTATGGAATTATTGCCAAATGAGCAAATTTTATTTAATCAAATGTTAGAAAAAATAAAAAAATCATATGAAAAATTTGGTTTTTTACCACTAGATACACCTATTATAGAAGATTCAAAAGTGCTTTTAGCTAAAGCTGGTGGAGAAACTGAACAACAAATATATAGATTTACAAAAGGTGATAATGATTTATCGTTAAGATTTGATTTAACTGTTCCTCTTGCTAAATATGTGAGTCAGTATTATGGTAATTTAAGTTTTCCTTTTAGAAGATATCAAATAGGAAAAGTATATAGAGGAGAAAGACCACAAAGAGGTAGATTTAGAGAGTTTTATCAATGTGATATTGATGTTATTGGAGATTCAGAATTAAATGTTATAAATGATGCGGAAATGCCAAGTGTTATTTATAATACATTTAAAGAATTAGGATTTAATGATTTTACAATTTATATAAATAATAGAAAAATTTTAAATGGGCTATATCAAGAATTAGACCTTACAGAACAAAGCACAGACATAATGAGAATAATTGATAAAATAGATAAAATTGGAGAAGAAGCTGTAAAAAACGAATTAAAAGAACTTGGAATAAATGAAGAGGCTATAAATAAAATTATAGAATTTATTTTAATAGAAGATTTTTCAGCACTTAGAAATTTAAATATACAAAACGAATTATTTGCACAAGGATTAAATGAATTAGAAACAGTTGCGAAAAATGTTAGACTTTTTGGTGTACCAGATACACATTTTAAAGTTAATTTAAAAATAGCAAGAGGATTAGATTATTATACAGGAACAGTTTATGAAACATTTTTAAATGACTATAGAGAACTAGGAAGTATTTGCTCTGGTGGAAGATATGACAATCTTGCAGAATATTATACAGAAAAAAAATTACCAGGAGTTGGAATATCTATAGGGCTTACAAGATTATTTTTTCAATTAAATGATAAACAATTGATTAAAGCAGAAGACAAATCAATAGCAGAAATTTTAGTAATTCCAATGATAGAAGATATAGGATTATGCTTATCTGTAGCTACTAAATTAAGAGAAGCAGGAATAAAGACAGAAGTATATTTAGAAAATAAAAAAATGAAAAACAAAATGAATTATGCTAATAAATTAAACATACCATATGTTATAGTAATTGGAGAAGATGAAGTAAATACAGGATTGTTGGCATTTAAAAATATGCAAACAGGAGAACAAGTTAAAATAACAATAGAAGAAATTATACAGAGAATGTAGAATGTTTCACTAGAATGAAGGTTTTGCCTCCCATGATGATATATATTTTTTTTACTCACTTTCCCCACTGGTGCTGTAATATGTTCATTCTTCACATAAACAGCACATCAGCGGTCCCCACAACAGTTCGCTTTAAAAAATATATATCATCATTCGCGGCATTTAAGTTTTCATTTAAGAACGACCTAAAATAATAGGAATGGGGATACACTCAATTAATAAGGAAATCTTTCATATAAATATTTTATAATATCATTTGCATTAGTTTCTCTAACATTTATATGAAGGTCTTTGTCCATGCTAAGCCACATATTTACACTATAATCATCTATATTATCAATAAACACACCTATTATATCGGCAACTTCAATAGAATTGCCGATATTCTTTTTCCCATTTTAAATCATTTGAAATATCAAAACCAGAATCATTAAAAAACCTATTTAAAAATTTTTCAATCTCACCATTTTTAATACTATATAAACTAACAATTGTATTCATAACAATATTATGTCATTTTGATTACAAGAATAAAAGGTTAAAAAATGGAAATAATGTTTATAGGTGGTAAAAGATGAAAGTAAAGAAAATTTTAGTAATTGCTGTAAGTATAGTGATGTTATTTTCATTAACAGCATGTGGCAAAAAAAGTGAAGAAAATTTATTAATAGAGAAAAATGCTAGAGGGCTAGAATATTTAGATATTACAATATTAAGTATAATTAATAAGATAGAAGAAGAAACAGATTGGCAGTATGTACAAACAGAGATAGAAAAATTATACACATCATGGAACACAATAATATTAGACTTATATAAATTAGATATAGATAAAAATGACATATTAAGTTTTAGCAGTACATTAGATGTAGGAGCACAAAACATAAAAGCAAAAGACAAAGCGAAAACAATTATAACACTGGCTAATTTATATAGCCATATACCAAAATATATGAAAAATGATAACGAAACATTAGTAGCAATAATGAAAACAAAAGCACATATAATAATGGCTTATTCGATAATAGAAGCAGATGAATGGAACTCTATAGCAGATGAATTGGCACTTGCAGAAGAGAAGTTTTTAACAGTAGTGAATGATATAGAATTTAACAAAACAAAAAAATATCATATAGAAAAAACATATGTAATGATAAAAGAATTACAAAATACAGTGGATTTAAAAGATAAAGATATATTTTATATAAAATATAAAAACTTAATAGAAGAAATAAATGTATTATAAAATTTTGTATAAATATACCACCTTTGGACAAAATAATGTCAAAGGTGGTTTTTTATGGTTATTAGAAAAAAGAAAAATATATTAATATGGATAATAGTACTGGCATTAATTTTAGTGGCAATATATAATGCAAGCACATTTGCATTATCAAGATATGGTTCAAGAGGAGATGAAGTTAGAACTATACAAACAAAATTAAAAGCATGGGGATATTATAAAGGTGCAGTAGATGGAATTTATGGAAGTCAAACTGTAGAGGCTGTAAGATATTTCCAAAGAAAAAATGGGCTTGTAGTAGATGGAATTGCAGGACCAAAAACATTAGCAGCAATGGGAATAAATAGTTCATCTAGTTCCACAAGTGCTGTAAGTAATAATAATGATTTGAATTTACTTACACGAGCAGTATATGCAGAAGCAAGAGGTGAATCTTACACAGGTCAAGTCGCAATAGCAGCAGTAATATTAAATAGACTAAAAAATCCATCATTTCCAAATACAGTAGCAGGTGTAATATATCAACCAGGAGCATTTACTTGTGTAGATGATGGACAGATTAACCTTTCACCAAATGATACAGCAAGAAAAGCAGCACAAGATGCATTAAATGGGTGGGACCCATCAAATGGAGCAATATATTATTTTAATCCAGCAACAGCAACTAATAAATGGATTTGGTCAAGGCCTGCGATTATAACAATTGGTAAACATAGATTTTGTAAATAATTGTGAAAGTTTAATGAGTTTTTACAAATAAAAGAGGGTGTCCTATAATATATATAACCATTCACGGCATTTTAATTTATATTATAGGATACCCTCTTTATGGACTGATTTAATTTTATAAATTAATTTTATTTAACTGTTCTTCAATAACAGCTAACATTTCATTAAATTTATTTTGCTTTTCTTTTGCTTCTGTTACAGTTTTTTCTGGAGCTTTTTCTAAAAAACCTTTATTTGACAACATTCCATTTAATTTTTGTAATTCTGCTTGAATTTTTTCTTTTTCACGAGTTAATCTTTCAGTTTCTGCTTTTTTATCTATTAAATCCTCAAGTGGAATATATACTTCTACTGAAGGAGCAGTCACACATGCAGAATTTTCAGGAATATTTATTTTTTCTTTTTGGAAAATTACTTCTTCTGCAAACCCTAATTTTTCTAATGTTTTTACACCACCTTCAAGAGACTCATTTGTTATTATTATTAATTTAGATTTTCTTGATGGATGTATATTCATCTGTGCGCGAAGATTTCTTATACCTACTATAATTTGCTTTATTAATTCAATTGTTTTTTCTTCTTGACTATATTCAACTTTTTCCTCAATTGGCCAATTAGATAACATTATGCTTTCTTCATTAGGGTTTAATGTTTTAAATATTTTTTCTGTCATAAATGGCATGAAAGGGTGTAGTACTTTTAATGATGTTGTTAAAACATAATGTAAAGTTGCTAATGCTACATCACGTGTTTTGTCTTCTTTATCATATAATCTTGTTTTAACCATTTCAATATACCAATCACAAAATTCATTCCATGTAAAGTTATATATTTTTTCTAGTGCAATTCCTAATTCATATTTATCAATATTTGTTGTTACTTCTTTTATTAATTTATTTAATAAAGAAAGAATCCATTTATCTTCAACCTGCAAATCATATTGAGGAGGGTTAAGTTCTTTTGTATGATTTTCAAGATTCATCATAACAAATTTAGAAGCATTCCAAATTTTGTTTGCAAAATTACCTGCAGAATCTAATTTTTCAGGTGAATATCTTAAATCTGTTCCTGGTGATGTTCCAATAACTAAAGAAAACCTTAATGCATCTGCACCATATTTTTCTATTATTTCCAATGGGTCTATACCATTTCCTAGAGATTTTGACATTTTACGTCCTTGACTATCACGAATAATCCCATGAATAAATACAGTGTCAAAAGGTATTTCATTCATGTGTTCTATTCCAGAAAAAATCATTCTAGCAACCCAGAAAAATATAATGTCATAACCTGTAACTAAAGTATTGGTAGGGTAGAAGTATTTTAAATCTTCTGTTTTTTCTGGCCAACCTAATGTTGAAAATGGCCATAAAGCAGAACTAAACCATGTGTCTAATGTGTCTTCATCTTGAACTAAGTTTTTACTATTACACTTAGTACAAACTGTTGGAGTGGTTGAACCTACAATAATCTCATTACAATCTTTACAGTAATAAGCAGGAATTCTATGTCCCCACCAAAGTTGACGAGAAATACACCAATCTTGAATATTTTCCATCCAATTAAAATATGTTTTACTATATCTATCTGGAACAAATCTAACCTTATTTTCTTTTACTACTTTAATTGCAGGTTCTGCTAAAGGCTTCATTTTAACAAACCATTGAGTTGACACACGAGGTTCAACAGTTTGATGACATCTATAACATTTACCAACATTATGCTTATAATCTTCAATTTTAACTAAAACATCAAGTTCTTTTAATTTTTCTACTATTTTTTCACGAGCAGTATAAATGTCTAATCCTTCATATTCAGGAACAATATCTTTCATTATTCCGGTTTTCATCAAATACATCTATAATATCTAAATTGTGTCTTAAAGCTACTTCATAATCAGCAGGGTCATGTGCAGGGGTTATTTTAACAGCACCTGTACCAAATTCTTTATCAACAAAAGTATCACCAACTACTTTAATTTCTTTATTAACAATAGGTAATGTAACAGTTTTATTTAATAAATCTTTATATCTAGGGTCTTCTATATGTACTGCAATGGCAGTATCGCCAAGCATTGTTTCAGGTCTTGTTGTTGCAACAACTATAGGACCATATTTTATATGCCATAAATTACTCATTTCTTCTTCATATTCAACTTCAGCATCAGATAAAGTGGTTTTACAACAAGGACACCAGTTTATCATTCTTTTTCCTTTGTAAATTAAATTTTTATTATATAAGTTAACAAAAACTTCAGTAACTGCTTGAGACAAACCTTCATCCATAGTAAATCTTTCTCTAGACCAATCACAAGAAGAACCCAATTTTTTTAATTGAGAAATAATAGTTCCACCATATTCTTCTTTCCATTCCCAAGCACGTTCTAAGAATTTCTCACGACCTAATTCTTCTTTAGAAGTTCCTTCTTTTATAAGTTTTTCATTTATCTTTACTTCAGTAGCTATTGCAGCATGGTCTGTACCTGGTAACCACAATGTAGAAAAACCAGATAATTTTTTATATCTGATTAAAATATCTTGAAGTGTATTATCAAGAGCATGTCCCATGTGAAGTCTACCAGTTATATTTGGAGGAGGGATGACTATTGTATAAGGCTTTTTATTTTCATCAACCTTTGCTGTGAAATAGCCTTTAGTTTCCCAATCTTTATAAATTTCATCTTCAAATTTTTTTGGTTCATATTTACCTAAAATTTCATTACTCATAATTTTTACCTCTTAATAGAAAAAATACCATAAAACTAGCATTTTGTCAATAAAAATGGTATAAACTGAATTTAGTTTTAAATCCAAGGTGAATTTTTTTTTTGAGTAGGAATTGACAAAGGAATAAAAAAATAATAATATAGAGATAATAAAAATATTAGGTTGTATAAAATACAACTGAGAAAACGAAGGAGAAAAGAAATTATGAAGAAGGAAACCGTTGGGGCTGTAACACACACACACACACACACACACACAGGTAAGTAATAATAAAAAG
>JGI994J12354_10000126_pt1 | contig 69333 bp, 67 predicted proteins | sample IntmicLarv3ML3BL_FD_12354 | JGI IMG/M metagenome (IMG submission 12354) | reverse complement strand
ATCAAGAATCAGAAACCCCAGAACACATTAAAGGAAAGATTGATTTGTTCAATTGGGTTAAAGGATTGGACGGCGTGACAGATGTTCAGCTTGAACAATACATACCCGAAACAGACCAATGTGCTGATGTTGGTTTTAAATATGGTGGGAAGCAATATGTAATTGAGTACCAATGCTCTCCTATCGCCACAGAATATTTTGAACGACACGAGTTGTATGAAAGTGTTGGGATTGAGGATATTTGGATTTGTGGAACGGATAAGTATTTTGTAAGTAGCAAAAAGATGAGAGGGTCTACTATTGAGAAAAATAGTGGGTGGCATTTTGATGTCGACGAAAAGGTCTTTGTTTATTGGAAAGACAAAGAATCCGAAGAATGCATATACCCCATAACAAATACAATTCCATTTTTTGATAGTTACACTGAAATATTACAAAAAGAAGATAAGGTGTTTTATTCCAAAAAAGCCAGCGCTGTAAAAATCAATAAAGTACTTTTGGATTTTGAAAATGACAATTGTTCAATATCGGTAGACCGTTTTGGAATTATGGATGATATATTCGAAAAAGTATGTCATAGAAAACAAATGCGTAACGAATCTTATTCTCATAGTAAAACATATAATTTCCAAAAAATAATCAGAATTATGAAAGGCTATTTAGAACGCCACAATTGGCTAGATACAGAGCTGAGTTTCAGAAAAAGTTGTAGCGGGTCTTATTACGACCGTCATATGGGTGATAGATATTATTATAATTATCCCAACAATATTTCTATTTGTTTTAAAGCTCAAAACAGATACCCATGCACAGTCACGGTTGAGTCCTACGAATCAATATTTAGTAAAGAATCTCAGACAGAACTGTTGCTTTCGTTTTATAAAGAAATGAACAATCCTGACATGCTTGAATATAAAAGTGTAACTCACAACATCAAAGGAGGGGATTCATATGGCGCTAAATAGACAAATACATATTTACTCTCTTGATACTGGCTGCTTTTATACCAGAAGAGAACAGGCGATACATAAAAAAATGACTGATGCACTTCGTTTGAAAAAGAAATGCAAAAGTGAATCCGCCAAGCCAACCTATTTAAAAATCAAAGAAAAGATAAAAAAGGATATTGAAGAAATGAAAGGTGGTGACGGTCTAGGATTTAAAAACATGACCACACGAGAACAGGTTGTTTTTCTTAGGAAGTTACGACGACTAAGACGAGCTTTTCACAAGAGTCGAAATTTTTCCAAACAGATACCAGATATATTAAAGGGTAATCCCGATTTACAAATAGACAACATAAATAAGACCATCAGAGAATACAAAGAACTTTTATTGCGTACTTTAAGTCGCAAGTCCGGGATTTGTCGCCAGCTTAAAGATAACAGGCTGACAGATTGGCGAAAAATATCAATCTTCGAATCTACTCTCACACGATTGGGCGATATGAAAACGAATGAGCTTACAAAAGATATTATAGTGGTTCAAACTTTTTTCTACGATGTCATTGAGCAGTTGGTTAAAAATGGATTTATGTATAACGGAGAAAAATACAGATACTTCACCTCGTCTGCTGGACAAATAAGAACTAAGAAAACTGTATTTATAAGAGAGTCTGTATGGAAAGTATTGCAACCAAGTCTTATGTGCGGTTTAACCATAGATAAAATCAATAAGGTTGGTGGCGTAAACGTAAATAAATATTTAGCCTACTTGGCACTATGTAATTCAGCTACGGACTTATGGGAAACGTTTGATATTAAAAAATGTATAGTAGTTCCAGATTTTGAAACCAATGTTAACACAGAGGTCGATTTCATTAACTACAAGACTTACAAGATAAATAGACAGACGATGGATGTTCCAATTCCTCATACTGATGGATGTGGAATGATACTTCCTTCGGTTAGTAAGAAAAACTTTATGGTAAGACTCCCGTGGGTCAAAGGTTTGCTTGCAGTATTTGATTTTAAAAAATTTATTGAAGAACATGATGACTGCTCTCCTATTGTAAAGGATATCTATGATAAAGAGTGGAACGTTCTTGAAGATAATATTGAGGTGATATTTACCAAGAGTCAATTCAAAATGTACAACTATTACAAGTCGTGGGAACAGTATCAAGACTGGTTTGAGAAATATAATTGTCAAGCTGGGGTATGTAATATAGAAGAAGACTTTATTCCAAGAGCCACTATAAATTATCAGATGTTGCAATCATTAACTGATGTTACTAAAGAAGAATTTAATCATTTAGTCAAGGGTTCAAATAATACACTCAAGCAACTAACCTCCGACATGGACACAATGTATCGTGTTTTTGGAGTTACTAAGACAAATAGGAATAAAACCCCTTTTCAGCAATGTTTAGAATTATATCCGGCGCTGCTAAAAGACGAACATACTAAAGCGGTATTACGAGGTATAAAAAATAGTTTGGTGAAAAATTTTAGAGCTGGAAAATTAGAAATTGAAGGCAAATATACATTTTTGATTCCAGACTTATATGCCTTTTGCGAAAAACTATTTTGTGGCGATGATAACCCACAGGGATTACTCAAAAACCAAGAGGTGTTTTGTAAATTATATAGACAGTATAAAAAACTAGATTGTTTAAGAAGCCCTCACCTTTTCAGAGAACATGCAGTTAGAAAAAATGTTATAGAAAAGCATATTGAGAAGTGGTTTACAACGAATGCGATATATACCAGCGTTCACGATCCAATAAGCAAAATACTCCAATTCGATGACCTTTAATGTCGAACCCCATGGAAACATGGGGATATAAAACTCAGTGAACCTAGAAATCTAGGGTGTACATCTTACGATTAGGAATTGTAGGAAATGACAATTAGAAGATGTGCTGACAGGGAACGAAAGAATCCTGTGGTAAATATAGAATAAGATAAATATATTGCAAAGGAAGTGATTATTTAAAAGAGAAAAATGGAAAACAATAAATTATCAAGGAACAAATATAGAAATATCTACTAAAGGTAATGTTATTTGGAATGGTAATAAACGAAATACATATTACAATGCAGATGGTTATTCTGTTTGTGCAATCAAAATACCAGATAAAGGATGGAGAAGTGTTAGAGTTGCACGATTAGTTGCAATAGCCTTTATACCTAATCCTCATAACTTGCCAGAAGTAAATCATAAAAATTACAACAGAATGGATTCTACCATAGAAAACTTAGAGTGGATATCACGTGTCGATAATATTAGATACAGTTTGGTTAACAGACATGACATGAACGGTAAAAATAATCCTAATTATGGAAATAGAAAATTGTCACAAAAATATAAATTAGACAAGGCTTTAGCTATAGAAAAACAAGGACGTAAAGGAATCCAAAACGGAAGATGTCAAAAATCTCACTATATTATGATGATTTTGTAGAAACGTTTGACTATATGATTCCGTGTTGTGAATATATGATTAATAATGGATATTCAAATGCTTCACATCCTGAAGGTGTGCGAAGTCAAATAAACAAATGTATTAGAAATAATAAAAAATACAACAAACATTTTTCTTTTAAGAAATTATAATATCTTATTCTATAAAACTCAAACGACTATCGAAAGGATATTGTGTGACCGTACAGGACATACGAGAATAACCAAGTAGAGTACATTCTGCGTGAAATTCGTAGAGTGGAAGCGCTGAGAACCTAAGTCAGAAATGATATGGTTATGATATAGTCTGACTCAACTAATATGTTGAGTTGGTTGACGGAGACAAAAGTCTAGTTGTTGCTGACAAGACTTTTGTAGAAATGGCAGAACGCAATATGAATAATGGTAGTAAAAATAATAATGATAAAAAAAATATATTACCACTCTACTATGAAATGAAAAAGGCTAGGTCTGTAGAATTAAATCCAGAGTCAATCTATAAAGGATTAAATGCTGCATATACTGGTGGGAATATTGGTTATTATAGTAATGCAATTTCAAAAATTTGGAATTTTGTAGATTGGGAAAATGCAAGTGAAAAGGATAAAAGGAAGGCGCTTGATACAATTAAGGTTCTTTGTATGGAAAATAACTTTTGTATAGATATGGCAAAAACCTTATATACTATTGCACGACCAGATAATATCAATGATAATGTTAATGTATACACCAAACATAAGTTGCCTCATTTTTTTAAATATGCAAAAAATAAACACGAAGACAAAAAGGACGATAAGAAGTCTCAAGTGGAAAGGAATTGTGGTAGTTTGGTGGATAGGCTGGAAAAAGCAATTGTGTCTCGTCAATTGAAATTTGATAACAGTAAGTATGGACTATTTAACTATAGAAAATTGATGAGCGAAAAACCACTACCGTCATCTACTGCTCAAAAAAAGATAATTGATGCGTATAATAAGATTAATAAGAATTATCATTTTAAAATTAATCAAAAAAATATGGAAAACGTTTCTGCTATTATGAGTGATATTAAAAAGCAGTTTGTCGAAATGCAATATTCTGATGATGACATTTGTAATACGCTCGTTCAACATTTATTTAAAAAGAAAACGCCGCACAAGGAATTATTATGGCAATGCTTTGGGGAAATGATACTAAAAAATATCAAAACTAATATTCCAAGTGATAAAAAGATATGCTTTCATTGTGGTAAGAAATACACGCCAATAAAATCCGATCAAAAGTATTGTAAGAAGTGTAGCGGATATCAAGAGATTGAAACCAAGATAATCAAATGTGTAGATTGTGGTTGTGAGGTTGAAATAGAGCCATCGTCAAGACGTATTAGATGTGCTGAATGTTACATAGAAAACGAAAAAAAGAAGAAGCGTGAATGGAAGCGTAAAAACAAGAATATCAAAGAAAAGTAGACGAGTTCATTTGAGGTTTGAACCATGCACAAACCTAGAAACCACAAGGGTTTGAGGCGGTTTTTGAAAAACGCCAATTTCCTCCAAAACCCTCACAAACCCAGTAACCATGCGGTTTACAGCGATTTTGGCAAATTCGCCTACTATGGAAAGAAAAACTTCTTTTCTAGGCGAACAACGACAAATTAAGAAGATTGAATATACAAAGAGAAAAATCATTGGCTGTTTGCTGAACAAAGCATAGAAGACACATTCTACTGTCTTTACGAAGTCCGTAGAAATTTTCGGCTGATGAAGCTTGTGTGAGTGATACCAAATGCAGGTGGAGGTCTTCAAGTTGGTTAGAATATTGACCCAACAGTATCTTATCTTACAATCGAGAGACAAATCGAAAAATCAGGCTTCACAATGTGCCCATAAACATTGTTGATACAAATAGTCTCCGTGGATGACGGGACGTAAATGTAGAATATCATCCACAAGTAAGTAATACTCTGGTGTATCTCAGCCGTATAAGTGAGAAATGTTAAATCTAGTATTATAACAGGCTCACTTGCTGAGAGATTCGTAATGACCGAACTGGGCACTCCCCTGTATAAAAAATAATCGTGAACGATTGTCATTCTAGTCCGGAGAGGACATCCTTCAAGTGAAATTCGTGTCGCATCCGTGACGAATAAAACAAATCCTATCACTTTGTCCGAAGAGGACTGAAGCGTTTAGTATCTTGGAGTTGTGAGTGGGTAGGCACTCTTCTATTTGTAACTACAACAAATAATCAGAATAAACGGAGGAAATATTATGACAAACAAAATCACAATTACCCAAGCATTAAACGAATTAAAACTATACGATAAGAAAATTGAAAAGGCTACAAAAGCAAACTTTGTAAGCTTTGGTCAAATCGGCGATAAACAAAAGGTCGGAACTAAGGATAAAGAAGAATTTAAGAAAGATAGTCAGGCTGCGCTTCAATCGGTATTAGATTTGATTGAAAATCGTAACAAAATGAAGTCTGCTATTGTTAAATCAAATGCAGAAACAGAAGTTACTATTGATGATAAAACTATGACTGTTGCCGAAGCTATTGAACGTAAGACTAGTATTGAATATGATGAAGATTTACTACTTATTATTCAACAGCAAAATGAATGTGCGCAGAAACAAGTCAACGCTTACAATAGTAATGTAGATGATGAAATCCGTTCTCTATCAGATAATAACAAGAAAGATGACACAAAAGTTTTGAGTAAAGAAGAGCTTGACGTTTTAATTGGTATCAAGGAAAAAGGTAAGAAAGAAATCGTTTCCGGTTTCGATGCTGATAAGGAAATTGCGGCAATGTATGACGCAACCCAAGGTTTCTTAGCTAATGTTGATACTGCTCTTACATTATCAAATGCGACAACATTCATTGATGTAGAATTGTAAAATATAGAAATACTCTACTGCCCTTGCGCTTAGATTACTAGTCGTAGGGGCTTTTTGTGACCATAACGAAAACTCTCAACATGTTTCCCTCTCATCAATGGGTTAATTGATGAATAAAAGCTGGTGTTAAGCCAAAATTCTAATAGACCAAGAATGGTAAATATTAGTACGTGAAATGTGTATCTTGATTGAATACACGTTTCTCCTACATAATACGATTGCACATGATGATGCAAATAAAGGATATAGAGTTCAAAGTTTAGCGTTCAAAAATCAGTTTTTAAATTTCAAACTTCTTTCTCAGCCGAAAGCTGATATTAAAGTTTAAAATACAATAAATAAAATTCGATGAAATCTACGAGTTATTTTCATCGCTCTAAACATATGGCGTTGAGTTTGTACGTAGCTGTTATGGTTACAATATTAAATATCGGCTGATTAGTGTAAAGGCAAGCACATATCTCTTTCAAGGATATAATGGTGAGTTCAAGTCTCCCATCAGTCACTGTGACTATAGGTTAGTTGGTAAACCTTCAGATTGTGGTTCTGATATCACGGGTTCAAATCCCGTTAGTCACCTTGGTAACTGAGAGTTCGATTCTCTCAGTAATCATTTTCATCCTGAGTGTAGCAACGATTAGTCATCGTGAGGCGCACAAAAACTATACATGAATAAGGTGACACTTTTTCATAATTAGTCTAAGTTTTAATATGCCGACTTGTCGGTTATTCCAATAACCTCTCTTTGACGATACATTGTTATGATGTTGATGTTTCTGATGTAACCCTTTGGAATGGGTGTTTTTGTAAACTAATGGTATGGTACTGGTTATTAAAATTGACTTTTTAATAACCAGACACCCTCTATCAAATAAATAGATAAAAGGAGTTCTTACTATCAAACAGATAACAAAATACGAAGTTAAAAAGTTATTAGATAATGAATTTATAATGCAAAACCATAATGGCTTCATGACTAAAAATGGAAATCATATTGGTTTTACAAAAACAGTAAACAGGCGATACATTGAAGATTATTATGCTGATAAAGCAAAAACTTTATAATGTTTGTTTTTTCACACTAAAAATATTTAAAAATTCACTAACTACAGTATATCTTACATTTTAAAAATAGTATATTGGAAATTTTCACAAATTTTTCACGACATTAAATATTTTATATAGTGCATTTTGCACGAAAACACGAATATTAAGAATAAACGGAGGAAATTAATGATGGCTAAAAATGCTATGAGTTATAAGAAATCTACCACTACTACTCTCAAGGCGGCAGGGTTATTAGATGCTGAAGGTGAATCAATTAATATTGATGATTCGCTAAATGAATTCGCTGATGAGTTCGTAGAGCTTCAACTGAAACTTAAAGATGATGAGGAACTTGTTCTCGAACAAGATACCGAACAAGAATTAGGATAAAGGGGTGATTTCTTATTAGTACATATAATTTAAACGAATTAATCCGAAAGCCTGACGAAAAAAAATATCATTACTTATGGCGCATCGGAAAGAAGATAGAAAGTAAACAATTACCACATTGGAGTGATTGTATTGATATTATTAATCGTGAATTTTTTAAAGATGAAGAAAATCCGAAATATGTAGACGAGTCTGCATTGCGAAAAAAAGTTCAATATGCAAACTGTTTTTATGATGAAGGAGTTTTTGATTTAGCAAGTGCATCTAATAGAGAAAAAGAATTAGATATTAAAATCCGTGAATTAGAACGAGCAAAAATTCAATTTAGGGATCAGCGTAACGCATGGCAAAAACAAAATTTCATTGATTCAAGAGTTCAAGAAAAATTGGACTATTTAGAAGAACGCATGGAGGCGTTCGGTAAAGTTGAGTTTGAACTAAAGGATGCTCCTTGTATTACTTCTGATAACGACATGATGGTTATATTGTCAGACTTGCATTTAGGGCAATGTTTCTCGTCACCTTTTGGAGAATATAACTCAGATATAGCAAAAGAACGATTGGATAAATACCTATCTTCTATTTTACAGCTTGCTAGATTACACAATTCCGAAAATTGTTATATATCTATTTCAGGTGATTTAATATCGGGCAATATTCACAAAACAATTCAAGTTGCGAACAGAGAAAATGTCATTGACCAAATCGAACTTGCCGTAGAATATATCTCATCTTTTTGTTATGAATTGTGCAAACATTTTACACATGTATATGTGACTGATGTTTCTGGCAACCATAGTCGCATGACAAAAAAGGATGAAGCGTTAAAAGATGAGCGTCTTGATAATTTGATAGGACGTTTTGTGAAAAAAACGCTCAAATACACCAAAAACTTCACATTTATTGAAAATAATATCGATGTCGGTATTTCTAAGATGACAATACGAGGTTTAGATTTTCTTAATGTCCACGGAGATTACGACCCATTTACGACTCAAGGTGTTCTTAAATTATGTAGTATGTTGAAAATGTTTCCATATGGAGTGACATTTGCTCATATGCATACTCCGGCATTGGATGATGCGAATGGTATTAAGATGCTGCGAGGTGGTTGCTTGAGTGGAAGTGGTTGTGATTACACCATTGAAAAAAGATTATCTGGAAAAGCTGCACAATTGGCATGTGTAATTAATAAAAACGGAATTGTTGGAGCGTATCCAATAGACCTTGAATAAACGGAGGAAATAAAAATGAAAAATGATTATTTAATAGAAGTTAATTCTGTAGAAGATGTCGTCGAATATATGTTAGATATTAGCGAGGAATATGACGAAGATAGCCGTGTTGTAGTTATTCTACGCAGAGAAGAGGCATTGAAATGTTTTAGTATCTTAGTTGAAGATTATGACATGGATGTATTATTAGCGAAGGTAAATCCAGATGATGAAGATTTATTCTACGAAGTAAGTATTGGATACGGTGATATTGCCATTGAGTCAATTTGTTCTGGTGTCGGTAATTATTTAGACTGTTGTGCTGATTATATGTTGATTGACGAAGACGTTCCTAGTAAATGGTTGATTGCACAATCTTGTAGTAATTATGATGTTCTAGTTTTAGATGATGATTGTGACGAAGAATGTAATTGTAATGGATGTGCTTGTTTAGAAGAAGGTTCTATTAGTCTTGAAGAGTTGATTGATATATTAGACGTAGATGGTGGATTAGCCAAAATATTCAAAGCATTTGGCGACTTGGTATAGTATAGGAGGATTAAATTATGGATTTAAGTTTTTTAACGGATTATTATGTACCACTAGTATTAGTGGCTTGTTTAGTTATTGGCTTTTGTATTAAAAACATCAAATGGTTAGATGTGGTTGCCGATGAGTATATTCCAACTATTCTTGCTGTAATTGGTGCTGTTCTGGCTTGTATTAATGTTGGCGGAGTTTCGTTACAAGATATTGTGGCTGGTGCTGTTACTGGATTGGCTTCAACTGGATTACATCAGGCATTTACACAGATAATTAATGGTCATAAGAATACTGAAATAGAATAATTAATATGAACTGAGGGTGGTTAATACTACCCTCTTTTATTTTGGGAGGGTATACCGTAGGGGTAGCGGCGCTGATTGTAACTCAGTCATCTTCGGATTCGGGTGGTTCGACTCCATCCCCTCTCATGAAATTAATGAACGATTTACCGTTTTGTAGGATGGCGTTACGACGGCATTCTATTTTTGACTAGTAGTTCAGTTGGTATAACCGAGAAGTCGTTGGTTCAATTCCAATCTAGTCAGTTTTGGGCTATTAACTCAGTTGGTAGAGTAGCCAGCTTTTAACTGGTAAGTCTAAAGTTCAAGCCCTTAATAGCCCATATACTTAATGGAAGTTAGCTCAATTGGTAGAGCGTAAGATTGAAGATCTTAGCGTCGGCAGTTCAAATCTGTCACTTCCAATTTAGTGCGGGATAGAGCAGTCTGGTAGCTCGTCAGCCTCATAAGCTGAAGGTCGTGAGTTCAAATCTCACTCCCGCAATTCGCAACAATAAATTTCAAAACAAGAAAGGTAGGTATGTGTAATGGGAAGAAAAACAATTAAGAATAACATCACAGACGAACACAAAATTGCAAAAATCAACAAGAAGAATTCTACATTAAAACAAGATTACATAGACTATCTTATTTCTATAGACAGAGCAGAAACCACTATCCGTAGTTATGATAATGACTTAGATATTTTCTTTTGCTGGAATTTAGATAGTAATGAGAATAAATCATTTGTAGAAATAACTAAACGTGAATTCGCAAGATTTCAAAGTTATGCTTTAAACACTTGGGAATGGAGTCCAAATAGGATTCGTAGAGTAAAAGCTACTCTCAGCTCTCTTTCCAATTATATAGAAAACATTTTAGATGAAGAACCCGAATTTAAAGGTTATAGGAATATAGTTTCAAAAATCGAATCTCCGGCTAAAATAGATATTCGTGAGAAAACCATTCTCGAAGATGAACAAATAGAATTGCTACTAAGAGAGCTAACAAAGAAGAAACAATACGACAAAGCTTGCATGCTGTCTCTCGCTGCTAATTCAGGTAGGCGAAAAGCAGAATTACCACAATTCAAAACATCATATCTCACTGAAGAAAATATAGTATTCGGTTCGTTCTACAAAACTCCTGAGAAAATCAAAACTAAAGGTCGTGGTAAGCGTGGGAAAATGCTACACGCCTATGTGTTGATGAAAGATTTTCAACCATACTTAGATAAATGGCTGGAGTATAGAAAAGAAAATGAAATTAATAGTGAATGGTTATTTCCAAATAAGCAAAATTTTAATGAACCGATGAAGATAACAACTTTAGATAGTTGGGCTGACACATTTAGCAGAATATTAGATGTTCCGTTTTATTGGCACAGTTTAAGGCACTATTTTACTACTAGTTTAGCAAAGTGTAATCTGCCCGATGGTGTAATTCAATCAATTATTGGTTGGGATAGTTTGGAAATGGTGAAAGTCTATAAGGATATAGACGCTGATGATGAAATAGGTAAATATTTCAACGAAGACGGTATAAAAGATATAAAACAAACAACATTAAGCGACCTATAGAAGCACCTGTAAAACGGTGCTTCTGTTTGGTTTAAGAATGAACGGGAGGAAGTGATTTATATAGACATATTAGAACAAAAGAAACCTTACTATTGTTATAGATGTGGTGCTAGATTTACAAGACAAGTTAATAATTTTTCAAAATCGAAAAGTAGCTTGTTTAAATCAAATGATAATTATACTCCATTCTGTAAGAAGTGTGTAAACGAATTATTTGACGAATACTTGAATTTATATGATGGAAATATGAACAAGGCTGTTCGTAGAATGTGTGAAATTTTAGGTTGTTACTACGATATTTCTTCCGTTAATGATCTTGTAAATGTGCCAGCCACCAAATCAAAGATTATGGAATATATAAAAAGTTTAAATCTTAGTCAATGTAAGGGTAAAACTTTTGAGGATAATCTTATTGAGGAACGTGACAATGAAAATATGATAAATTCGCTGTCTGATGTTGTTGATAAAACGACAAAGACTAAGCAAAAAACTGTTAAGTTTTTCGGATTCGGGTTCGCTGATGCTGAGTATCAATGGCTGCAAGACCAATATGACGATTGGACTACTAGGCATGAATGTAGCACTAAAGCTCAAGAGGTTTTGTTTAAACAGATATGTTTAGCAGAATTAGAAATCTTACAGTCAAAGCGTGATGGTAAGGGAACTGACAAAGTTATAAAAACGTTGCAAGACTTAATGGATTCTGGTGACCTAAAACCAAAACAAAATAAAGACAATACATTCTCGGATGACCAAACCATAGGAACATTGATACAAAAATGGGAAAGAGAAAGACCGATTCCTGAACCTGATCCTGAATGGCAAGATGTTGATGGAATAGTTAGATATATTCATATTTACTTCTTAGGTCACTTTTGTAGAATGATGGGGATTAATAACAAATATAGCAGAATGTATGATGAAGAAATGAATAAACATCTTGTAGAAAAGCCGGAATACGAAGAGGATTCAGAGGCTTTATTCGACTCATTGTTTGGTGGTGATACAAATGGCAACTAAAGACAGTAAAAAAATGTCTGCTGATGAGGTCGCTGCTGATAAAGCTAGGCGAGTCATGGAAGGGGTTGCAATTTGGACTAGTTTCTATCGTGCAAATCCACATAGATTTGCAAAAGATTATTTGAATATTTCAAATTTAAAAATATTTCAAAAAATATTGCTTTATATGATGAATATTAGTACACATTTTATGTTTCTTGCTGCGAGGGGGTTGGGCAAATCCTATTTGACGGCAATTTTTTGTGTTATTCGATGCATCTTATATCCCGAAACCAAGATATGCGTAGCTTCAAAGAATCGCAATCAGGGAAATATTGTATTAGAGAAAATTATGAATGAAATACTAATTAAAGCCCCAAACTTGAAAGCAGAAATCGAAAGTAGCGTTTTATCTTTGAATAGAGCTGAAATAATCTTTAAAAATGGCTCTTGGATAAGAGTTGTTGTTGCAAGTGATAATGCCCGTGGTGCTAGGGCAAATATTATGGTTATAGATGAGTTTAGAATGGTTGATTTAAATGTAATTAACGCCGTACTTAAAAAGTTTCTAAGCGCTGAAAGAATACCAGCTTTTCTTGAAAAACCAGAATACTCAAAAAACAAAGATAAATATGCAGAGCGTAATAAAGAAATATATATGTCGAGTTGTTGGTTCAAGAGCCATTGGAGTTTTGATAAAGCAAAGGCATTCTCGGCAAATTTAGTTAATGAATCGAAGAAATATTTTATTTGTGGACTTCCATATCAACTATCAATTAGAGAAGGTTTACTTTCAAAAGACCAGGTCGCTGATGAAATGTCTGAAGCCGACTTCAATGCACTTTCATGGGAAATTGAAATGCAGACGGTTTGGTACGGGGATAAAGATGGGTCTTTCTTCTCATACGATGATATTTCTAAAAATCGCAGATTAAAAAAATGTATATATCCGGATAATATTAGCAATGCCATTAGCCCTAAAGATTTTAAAATTCCAGAATTATCACGAAATGAAAAACGCATAATTTCTGTAGACGTTGCTCTTCTAGCCGGGAAAAACAACGACGCTAGTTCTATCTTTATCAATAGTTGTATTCCGACCAGTAGTCAAAAGTATGTGGGAAATCTTATCTATACAGAAAATCATGAGGGATTAACCACTGATGATTTGGCATTAATTGTTAGGCGTTTATACGAGCAGTTCCACTGTACGGATATTGCATTGGATGTTAACGGAATAGGAACTGGAGTATTTGATGCATTAATTAGAGATATTTATGACCCGTTAACTAATGAAACGTACTCTGCATTAAATTGTATTAATAACAAGGATTATGCTACTAGATGTAAAGAACTGGATGCTCCAAAAGTAATCTGGGCTATAAAAGCAACTCAAGCATTCAACACAGCTATATATCTGTCATTACGTGAAGCGTTTAAACAGAATAAGATTAATTTGTTAATTCACGAGTTTGATGCCGAAGAAATTCTTGGTAGCATTCGTGGTTATAAAAATATGGACATGTCTTTTAAGACAAAATTAGTACTCCCATATATTCACACAACTCTTTTGGTGAATGAGTTAATAAACTTAGAATACAAAACTGATGGTACAAATGTAAAAGTATTTGAAAAGGCTGGAATGCGAAAAGACCGTGTTTCCAGTGTTGCATACAATTATTATGTTCAAAGTCAACTAGAATTGAAGTTAAGAAAACCACGAGGAGATGATTTGATAAAGGAAGTATTTCATTTCCGCAAACCAAAAATATACAGAGAAGGGAGGTAGATGATGTCTAATAAAAGACGGCGTAATAAAAAGAGAACGACCAATAATACAGCAACACCCGCTGTTCAACAGACTGTTGTACAAAAACCACAAGAAGATAATAGTCAAATGTTAAAAAGTGCTGTTGCTTATATGAATACTGCTAAGATTATACTTCGCGATTTAGAGAATAACAATCTTATTACTCAGATGAAGAAAAAGTTCAAGAAAAGTGAAGTTGTTTCGTGGTTGGAATCACCAGAAAAAAACTACCTCAAATTAATAGAGGCTTCTCAATATTTATATAATTCATCTAATCACTATAGGCGATTGATTAAGTATTTTGCAGATATGGCACTCTTCGCTCATATTGTAATTCCATCTAAATTAAACATGGATACCTCCATGATTGACGTAGATAAATTCAAAAAACTGTATCAAAAAGCAAATGACACTGTTGATAATATGAATGTCCGACACGAATTAGGTAAAGGGATGACAACTATTTTTATAGAAGATGTGTTTTTCGGCTATGAATATTCAACCAAGGATTCTTATTTTATCAAAAAGCTACCTTATGACAAATGTATTATTACGTCTATCGAAGATGGTGTTTATCAATTCTCTTTTGATTTTAGTTACTTTGATAGAAAAGAAGATTTGTTAGATTCGTGGGGTGTTGAATTCAAGCAAAAGCATACTGACTATGTAAACAAACGAGCTGGCAGATGGCAAGAATTATCAAGCGAAAAGTCCATTTGCATCAAACTTAATGAAGAAGTTGATTATCCTATCCCACCCTTTGTAGGTGTGTTGGGTGCATTGTTCGATTTAGAAGATTATAAAGATTTAAAAAAGACTGGTGAAGAATTGGGGAATTATAAACTCTTATCTCTAAGAATACCATTAAATGAAGATGGCACTTACAAAATTTCTAAAACTGACGCTAAATATTATTATGAACAAATGGGACAAAACTTACCCGAAAATATTGGTTTGGCTCTTACTCCTATGGAAATATCCGAGCATAAATTTGAACAAGCAGGTCAAGCTGCAACTAATAAGGTTGCTGAAGCAGAAAATACATTTTGGGCTGAAACTGGCGTTAACTATCTTCTATTTTCTAGCGATAAATCTGGAGCTAGTGTTGTTAATAATTCAATCAAAACAGATGAAGAATTTGTGTTTAAATTATTCCGACAATTTGAAAGGTGGTTGAATTATAAGTTGAAACGATTATCAGGAACTTATAAATTCAAAATTCAAATTATGGATGCCACAACTTTTAATCAATTTGATTTCCTAGATAATCTCATCAAGAGTGGGACATATGGTGTTCCTGTGAGATTGGCGATAGCTTCTATATTTGGATATAGCGTTAGTGATTTCAACTCTCTTCTATTCCTAGAGAATGATATTTTGGACTTAGCATCTCGAATGATTCCTCTGGCTTCTAGTCATACAGCTAGTGGAAAGCTTACCGACATTGGAGGCAGACCACAAAAAGGCGATGATGATTTGACTGACGAAGGAAATAACACACGAGATAAAGACCAGACCAGAGAGAAAGTAATAGAATAGGTGGATGATAAAATGGATGATAAAAAGTTTATTTATTGCAGAGATGAAAAGCTTTCTGAATCGTTAAGAAAATATTATAAGCAAGTTGGCGAATCCAATGGACTAATCATTTTTCTAAACGAACCAATCAGTGAACTAGCTTTCAACTTTTCAAATATTGATAAAAAGAAATATACATACAGTAATAAGTTGCTATTCTAAGACCTTTCACAAGGTCTATTTTATTGCAAGAAAAGGAGGTTGTAATGCCAAAGAAGTTAGACAAAAAATATACTTCCATTCAGTTTAGTGCAAAAATCAAACCAATACGAGCTGTAAACGAGGAATTTACTCTTTGTAAAGTTTACGTTCAAGGTATAGGTAAAAACCGTAACTTTACATATATAAGTAAAGAAAGTGTTGAAAAAGCATTGGTTAAACTGCCCTACTGCCCTGTTGTTGCTCATCTAATTGAAAAAGAAGATGGTACACGATATGTTGGTGGACATGATTTTGAAATAACTGACGATTGGGAATTTAAAGATTTAACTGTACCTTTTGGTGTAGTTATTGATAACAGTTTTGAATATGAAACTGTAAATGAATATGGTACTGATGTTAAATATCTTACCGCAAATGTTTATTTGTGGACAACGAGATATCCAGAATTAAAAGAAGCTATTTATTCAGAAGATGTTTGGTTTAATCAATCAATGGAATTGAATATGGAAAATGGCAACTATCGCCCTTATGAAGAAGATAGTAACTATATGGAATTGTTAGATTGGACATATTCAGCACTATGTTTATTGGGTAAATCTGATAATCCAGAGGAACACACAGAGCCATGTTTTATAAGTTCAAATGTCGCTCCTGTAGCAGAGGAATTTTCGTTAAATAAATTTGCTGTGGAACTAAGCGAAATGAAAGAAAAGGTGGCTTTACTTTTAAATCAGCAATCTAATAAAAAGGTTGATGATATAGATAAATCTGCGAAAGGAGGAACTGACTTGAAAAAGGATGAAAAATTTGAAGAGTCTGCTGTAGAAGAAGTTTCTGAAACTGAAGTAGAAGAATCTAATGCCGATGAAACACCAGAAAAAGAAACTGTTGAAGTAGAGGAAGTTGAAAAAACAGAGACTAATGAAGCAGAAGTTGACGAAACTAAAGTCGAAGAAGTTGAAACAGACGAAGAAACTACTGATGAGACTGACGAATACTCTTTATTAAAACAAGAGTATGAGACATATAAAGAAACACATTCTACACCAAATGAAGAAGTTGATGAGTTGCGTACATTCAAAACTAAAGCGTTAGCAGCACAAAGAGCTTTGGCTGAATCAGAGGTATTTGAACAATTCAATTCAAAACTTGGTGATGTTGAAGAATTCAAACAATTACGTGAAAACTGTTCTGAATTGTCTATTGAAGAAATTGAGGATAAGTGCTACAGCATCATCGGTAGACAAAATACCAACTTCTCAGCCAAGAAAACAGAAAAATTCAACAGCGTCAAATTACCTGTAGATATGAAAGAAGATAAACAGGATGACGGATACGGTGGGATTTTATCAAAAAAATATGAAGCCTAAAACCAAGGACGCACAATGCGTTCTATTTTTATACAAACAAATAATAGGAGGAAATACATTATGGCAAAACATGCAGTAATTACGAGAGAACGAGTAGCTGCGGAATGGGATGGCTCAAAAAGAGTTTCTCTAAAATGCAAAGCAGATATTGATAACGGAAACATTGTGGTATTGGGAGATAAACTTCCAGGGGAAAGGGAATTATATGATTATTCTATTCCAACAGCCTCAACTAAATTAGACGAGATTGTTATTTTAGGCACACCTGAAGTAATGGCTGACGAAAGAAAGAAAAATATTTCTGATTTTTATAACGAAGTTGGTCAACCAATGGACGGGGATATGTTAGAAAAGACTAATTATGTGGGACTAACCGAAGAAGCTTTTGGTGGTACTCCAGTAGTTGGTGAATTTGTTGAAATCGAAGGTGGTAGCACAAAGCTTAAACCTGCTGCTACTGATGCTAATGCTGTTGGAAAAATTGTTGATTTGTACAACGGTAAATATGGCGTTCAATTTTTATAAGAAAAACTACAGGAGGGATAAATAATGGCAGATAGAGTAAAAGTAATTAAACTTGCAACGGATATGATTTATGGACGAGTTGCTTCTAATTTTGCAGATGCAAGTAAAAATTCAGAAGCACTTGTTGCACAATTGATTGAGTTAAATGGTGGTAAAAAAGAATTAAGTCTGAAGACATTCCATAGAGGTAATGAGGTTTTTGAGATCATCGAAGCTCTCATTCCAGCAATTGTTCACGAAGGACTTATGGGAGATGAATTTTTCTTTAATATGGTTGAATATCGCAACCTTGAATTAGGTGATGATATTGACTTCTGGACTGAAAACAAGTCTGAATTCATCGTTGCAGATGGTTCTTATGGTGTTACAGGCGTTCGTAGACAAAGACTAGGTGAAATGGAGAAATATAATGTTGCTACTTCACTAAAGGTTATCAAAGTATATGAAGAAGCTAAAAGACTTATGGCTGGTAGAGTTGATTTCGATACCTTTGTTCAGAAGGTAGCCACAGCTATGGCAGAAAAATTGAAAGAGGATGTTTATAACGCTTTCGCAAGTATTTCTGCAACGTCACATGGTCTTAACAGCACTTATGTACCAGCAGGAACATACACAGAAGATGAATTACTAGAGCTAGTTGAACATGTTGAAATTAGCACTAAGCGCAGAGCTGTGATTTATGGTACAAGAAAGGCTTTAAGAAAAGTTACCACTGCTGTTCGGTCACGTGAAGGCGATACAGACATGTATAACATGGGATACTATGGTAAGTTTAACGGTACTGATATGATTGTTGTTCCTCAACGTCATGAAGTTGGTACTGATAACTTTTTGTTAGATGATGATAAGATTTATATTCTTGCATCTGATGATAAACCAATTAAAGTTGTTAATGTTGGTGAAGGTATCATCCAAGTTAAAGAAGCTGTCAACACAGCAGACTTTACACAAAATTACTTGTATGGACAGGAGTTTGGTGTTGGTCTATGCTTCAATGAAAAAATTGGAGTTATGAAAACAGCATAATTTAACAAAGTACATTTCGAGCAGAGGTTAATCCTCTGCTCTTTTGGATAAAAGGAGGATACTAAAATGGCAAATACAAAAGCCAAAAAAGACGTTAAGAAACCAGATGTCGTAAAAGAAGTTATAAAACCAGAAATTAAAAAAGTAGCCACAAAGAAAGTTTACAAGCTAAATCAAGACGTAAGTCTTAAGGTAGTTAGTTGTTATTATGGGCGTTTGACCTATGTTAATGAAAAAACTGGCGATAAGTATTTTTGGAGTCATTGTGGAGAAGAACAAGTATTACGGGTTTCTGATATCACCGCTATGAAAGCAACTCAACGCAAATTTTTCGAGGATAATTGGATTGCTGTAGTTGGAGTTGAAGACCCAAGTGCAGACTTGGAAGGTATTACAGAATACGAACTCAATAAGGCTTTAAATATTGACAGATATTATACCGAAACATTTAATCCATCAAATATTGGCTCTGTTTTTGAATTAAAACCTTCAGAAATCGAGGATAAACTTCGCAAAATGCCAGAAGGTGTTAGAGAAAATATTGTAATTCGAGCTAACGAAATGGCTGCCACCGGAGAGCTGTACGATATAAGAATTATAAAAGCCATCGAAAATGCAACAGGATTAGATATCAAACTAAGCTTCGATAACTAGGAGGTGTTACTATGCCTAACACCAAATGTTCAGAAGTTTACGAGTTATTTCTAAATAAAATTAGCGACTTTAATTTTACAGTTATGGATAACGAAGTTAGAAATAGAACTATTGAATTATATTTGAGGGCTGCATGTGTAGAGTTTAGACCAGATTGTTTGCAAGATTTAACAATAGTATCATTAGATATCGAACACAACTGTTGCGGACAAGTGCTTGAATTTAAAGAAGAATTAGACTTTCAAGTTTTAAATATTCTTTCTGAGTGTATGGTTGTCGAATGGTTAAAACCTAAAGTTGCATTTGGAGATAATTTGGAAAACATTTTAAACACGCCAGATTTCAAGCTATATAGCCCTGCTAACCTACTAAAGCAGACTCGTGAAACTTTAGACTTTTATCAAAGAAATGTGCGGAAGCTGATAAACGAATATAGTTTTGAGCATAAGAAGCAGGAGGACTTTTCATATGGTAAGTAAATATTTAAGGTCTGCTGTTAATAAGGTGTTTAAGATTTTACCTTTGAAGGAAGAATCTAATGAAGGTTTATCTGAATACATAGATAGTTTGATTATACAATTGGTAGGCGCTATGGAAACATATCCTGAACTTAAAGTAAGTCAAGAATATTTAAGTGTTGTTAATTCAATATACTATTTTCAGAAAAATGTTTTTAGTACAAAGCAATGTAGGCGTGAGGTTTTTAAATCTACTGCTACTCTTTCGGACTTAGCTGAAACCTTAGAGACGAGGTGATGTTATGGAATATTGGACAAATTATGACAGCAAGATGAACCTTCATGGTTACTCTAAGCGAGATAGAATTATAAATCAAACCAAACGTAAATTACGAGAAAAAGCTCTAAACTCTCCTTCTTGCAAGGAAGTCAAGTTAGATGGTAGAAACTGCAACTTAGTTGTAGATTCCGGAAATCATCAATATCAAAAAATCATAAAATCACTTCCTGATGAGAAATTCGAAACAGGAACTTATGTTGATTGGGCTAACACTCGTTGGTTAATTACAAAGGCAGATTACGATGATGAAGTATATGTAGATGGTTTCATGGAGCAATGTAATTGGAATTTATCTTGGCAATTACCAAGTGGTGAAATTGTTCGCTATTGGGGAGTTGACTTAAACGCAACTCAGTACAATAGTGGCGAAACAACCATGAATGGTAACAAATATACATTTGGTTCAGCTCAACACAAAATAGCCTTACCATATAATTTACACACTATCATGCTAGGTACTCCCCAGCGTGTTTTTTTATGTAGAAATATGGAAAAACCAACGCCATTCAAGATAACTCAAAATGATAGTTCGTCTAGGTCTTTTGGTAATGGTATTGTGGATATTTCACTGTTGGAGGATAAGTTCAATGCTGATGCTGACAGGCTAGTTAATGTAGATGGTGAAGATGTTTGGATTGCAGATTACTTCGAACCTGAAGCACAAAAACCTAGTGTCTCTACTACCCTATCTGAAATATCTGGTTCACGAAAACTGTACTTAGATATGATGCAGACTTACACAGTTGTATTTAAAGATGCTGATGGTAATGAGATATTAAATCCTAATTTCGATTGGGATATAACTTCGGATGTTCTAAGTGAATTACATGTGCAAATACAAGGTAAAACCGTTGTTCTATATACAGATGATGACAATTTTATTGGTAAAACAATAACTCTGCAAATACTTGTAGATGGTGAGTTTTCGTCTGAAATGGTTATTACCATCAGCGGATTCTACTAGAAGGAGGTGATTTTATGGGAATGTCAAATAGTGATTATATGATTGAGTTTAAAAATAAAATCACATCTACAATGCTCAAAGATAGGGAATTGGTTGAACTAATGGGGTCTACTATTGATAAGGCTAGAGAGGATTTGCATTATAAGCAAATGTTTCCCCATGAATGGATACCAGACACTCTTAAAGATGCCACTAGATATATTAATTTTGATATACAGGCAAGTATTGATTATAGAAATAAAGTATTTACTAATATTACGGTTTGGTTTTTTGTCATATGTAATGATGATGTAGTAAAAACGGACAATGGACTTTGGTACGACTGTGTTATTTGTAGGATTGATGAATTATTCACAGATAATAAGGTTCTTGGCATTGGCGCTATGGGTATTTTAGAAAATAGACCTTACTGCCCCACCAAAGATATTAGGGGTAGGTCTGTAACTTTTACAGTTAAAGATTTTACTAAAGGTTTCAAATATGGAAAATAAGAAAAGTTTACTTTTCACAAAAGAAGTTCCGATTACTCCCTATGTGAAAATTAGAATTCCAAAACTAAAGGAAATCATGAAAGACGAAGAAGCGTATCATAGTTTAGTTTCTAGGCTAACTGCCAGTCCATATGCATATATGGTTCAATTAGACGACCAAGGTATTGACTTCACAGAAATAACCCACTACGACTTATTCTTAATGCTTTCTGATTTGATATTTAACGATGAAGACAAAGATTACGAATTACTTTTTGGTGAACTGGATGTTGGTAATGTGGGAAAGTATGTAAATCAAGAAAATGGAAAGCCTGTGCTTTGCGACCCTTATGGTGATTTCAAAATAGATGAACTTATATACGAGCAAATCTCAGAAGTTGTTTGTACTATAAATCTATTAGAAAAAGATATTAGGACTTCTGGTAATGAATCTGGTAAGCGCTATCTGATTGACAAAAACCGTAGACAACAACAAAATCGGTTAAGACGAAGTAAAGGTGAACCATTTAAGCCTTATATAGAAAACTTGGTAATTGCATTGGTTAATACGTCAGAGTGTAAGTATAACTATGAGCAATTTTTAGACATGTCTATATACATGTTTTATCAAACTTATAAACAAATTAAACACAAGATAGATTTTGATAACCTAATGAATGGTGTTTACAGCGCAACTGTAGATGCTAGTAAGATGGCTGACAAATCAGGACTATCTTTTGTTCAAACAAAATAATGCAACTAAGACTTCCAAATCGGAAGTCTTTTTTTAATATGCGAAAATAGAGGAGGAAATAAAATGGCAGTTAATGTAAGTAAATTATCTATAACACAAGTAGATCAAATTATTGCGTTAAACAACACTGGTGCGCTTGAGTTCATTTTAGATGAAGTTCAAGATACTACTCTCTCTCAATCAGAAGAGAAAGTTGATATCACTGGTAGAGGTGGACGTAAAATCAGTTCGTTGAAGAAAAACAAGGCTGTGACAGGTAGTGGTACTAACGGATTTATCGTTGGTGGTGCTTTGGCATCTATGTTAGGTTCTGAAGTAACTGAAGGTGTACAGCAAAAAGTTCGTATCACAGATATCAAGAGCGTTGATGCTAGTAACACTATTACTGTATCACAAACACCAGTGGGTGTCTTAGGTAACGAAATCCCATTTATTTATTACAAAAATGTAGATGGTTCTCTTGGTGAAGTGTTGACTCAAGGCGCTACCGCTGCGGCTGGAGTATATGAGGTTAGTGGAACGACTGTTACGTTTGATACATCGGTAGACGAAGGAACTGAAGTTGTTGTATTTTACGATGCAATGGTTGACGCTGCTAAAATCTCAAATGAATCTGACAAATACAGTAAGACACTTCAATTGTACATTGATTGTACAGCAGAAGATTCTTGTAAGAATCAATATCACGTTCAGTTCCAAATCCCAAGAGCTGACTTCAGTGGTACATTTGACCTTACTTTTGGCGGTGATCCATCTACTCAAGCTTTTGAATTTGAAGCTATGGCTGGTGGTTGTACTGGAAGTAACGCATTGTGGGATATGATTGTTTTTGAATAATCATTGTTATGATATTAGGCTCGGTAGATTAAGTTCTACTGGGCTTATTATTTAGAGAGGACTATTATATGCAAAAGAAGACTATACCATGTAAGGGTTGTGGTAAACCCTTTGTGCCTTGTAATAGTACCATGTTTGGTGATTCCAATTGGAAAGCCGTTGGTTGTACTCCTGCGTGTGCTGTTAAGTATTGGGGAGAAATCACAGATTCGAGAGATAAAGACGGCGTTAAGGTAGAAACTGTTATTGCAGAAGTTAAACCTACTGCGATTGACGTTGAGGAAACGCCTGTTGTTGAAGAGCCGGCATTTGAGACTATCAAACCAAGGAAAAAGAAATATAAAGGCTATAAAAAATATGATGAAAATGAAGTTGATTAGTGTTTGTGACATCTTACGATGATACCTATGCTAATTAACAAATTTGTTGGCATAGGTATTTTTTTACGAATTTACCTATGTCTAGATTGAATAAATGGAGGAAACAATGATTAAACATTCGAAACTGAGGAATTCAGAATATGATGACGAAAATACAGTTCGCATCATCAATACCAGACAAGCTGGAAAATATATAAGTAAGGGCGTTTTGCCCGTAGACGTTGACTATGTATTTGCGCCAAGAGAAGGATTGATTTTCATTTTTGATAAAGATGAAAGTTATGAAGTCTATAACAAATGGTGTAATTACGAATTATAAGATGATAAGGCGGTGATTAGAAATTAAAAATTACGGAAAAATATTTGAAAATAACTTCAAGAACAGCGTACCAATGCATTGTTATGTAAAAAGATTACAAGACTCTGTTGGTACATGGGGTGGAAACGATAGTGTTCGTTTTGCCTCAAAAAACGAGTGTGACTATATTTTATGGAACAAAAACACTCACAACTCTTATGCTTTAGAATTAAAAACCACTCAAGGTGGTTCACTAACGTTTTGGCGTGGCGACTTTGAGGATAAAACTAAAAAACAGAGTTTTATGATTAAAAAAAATCAGATACAGGGATTAGCAACAATGAGCGACTATGACATTGTTGCTGGCTTGATTATCAATTTCCGTTCTGAAGATAATAATACATACTTCATTCCAATTAAGAACTTTATAAAAGTTACGGGTGAATTGGATAAGAAGTCAATAAATGAAAAAGACATACTTGAGCTGTGTGAGTATACAAAGATTGACAATAAAAAACTCAAGACCAACCATAGATATGATGTTGGTAAATTTTTAGAAGAAACCAGATTGTATTAAGAATAAACGGAGGATTTGATATATGAAAAAAAATAATATGAGAATTAAAGACAGAACTCAAATAACACTACAAGATGAAGTGAACGCTATTGAATATATTGCTGATATGTGTTTCACGGATGGTATGTATACTCCTTATTACGCAAAACCGGCACAAATAGGTGCAATTACCAAATACTTCTTAGAAGGTATTGAACTAGAGGAAGGTGAGGAAGACGACCCTTATAAACTATATGATGCTGATATTGAGTTGAAAAAGTTAATTGATAAATTCTTTCCAATAAGCGAGATTGAATATGATAGAATCAACAAACTTCAAGAAAGAGAATTGCGAGACAAAAGTGTTCAACTTATGAAATATATCATGGGTATGGTTCAAGATAAAGTAAACTTCTTGAAAGATATTGCTGTTGCACGAGTTCAGGCTGAAAGCAATTCTGCTGTCGAAGATAAGGTATTGGATATTCTTGCTTTGGAGCATGAGAAACTTAAACTTGAAACCAAAGCTACGAAGGATATAGCGAAACTTACATCGGACATGGAAAAGATGAATAGTGTCTTAAGTGAAGAAGAACAAATTCAAGTTATGAAGAATATGGCTAAATCTGATTTCGCATTTAATAATGATGTTATTGCTAGTATTATTGGTGATAAACTGATTGAAAATGAGACACGAAAAACCAATCAGCAGTTGGTGAAAGAAGTAAAAGATTTAACGGAGTCTCAATATGAGTTTGCTAAATTACAACAAGCAGAGAGTGTCAAGAATGTATTAGCAGATGCGAAACCCCAGAAGAAAACCACTGCTAAGAAATCAAAAGTAACTAATATTACGGACAAGAAATAGAGGTGATTTAAATGCCTGTTTTTACAAGTATGGGTGCTATCGAACAGCACTTTAAAGCAATTGCTAGGGATGCGGTTGAAGAAGCTACTGAGAAGTCATTTACTGTACTACAACATGCTTTACACGGTTTCTATGGTAGCGGAAGCCCTACTATGTATCAACGAACCTTTAATCTAGGTACATCGGGAAAAAGAACTGGTGTATCTAGTGGTGGTTCTGGTGCTTTTGCCGAAGTTTATATAGATTTGGGGTCTGGTTATGGTACTGGTACATTTTCTAAAGCGACTGTTGTGGAGCAAGCCGAAAATGGCGGTGCTGGAATATTAGGTCTTGGTGACTTTTGGAGTAGAACAGAGTCTCAGATACAAGCTGTTTTAAATTCTGCTGTAGCTAGTAGGATTTAAGATAAAGAATAAATGAAGGAAATAAGATGAAAAACATATTAGATAGAGAAGCAAGACAAGAAAAAATAGAAGCCCTCGTTGATGTAATATTTCAACATTGTGAAAAAGAGGGCTTCACTGTAAGTGAAATTGAAGTATTCATACATGATGCAGAATACTATCTACAAAAGGGGCTGGCTAAATGTAATAACACCACTATGTTTGTTTATCCAACTTCTGTAGTTCAAGAAGATATGCAGAGTACGCCCGTTTGTACTCTTTAAATGTGTCTTTGTACGAATCGTGTACTGATAGTTTAACGTCGCCAATGCCTACTTTAAATTCAACCATCAACACTGCTAAATCATGCGCTCTCTTTTCGCTTTCAGTCATAAGTAATATCCTTTCATATTTTGATATTCATATTATAAGGGATAATTGATTTAACGACAATGGTTGAAAGAATGAACGGATAGAAACTTATTAACAGAAATAAATTACTAATTTTATGGATAAGCGGAGGAAATATTATGACACAAAAAAGAAGAGTATATAACAAGATAGAATTTTTACTAAAGCAATTATTACCACTGCCCTACCGCACTAAATACACAATGGATGGTAAGAAGTACGGTTCTACATGGATGCAGTGGTTTGGCAAGTGTTGGAATATCGAACACTTTCCTCTGGATGATTAATTATTCAAATTCTGTACCGTGGCATTTAGAGCATGGTGTTAATGTGTCTGTGTCATCATTTAATGTTACAGTTTTACCACAATTAGTACAGGTGTATGTTCCAGCGCCCGGCTTTTGTCCTGTTGTTGGCATATGTATCACCTCACTTTCTGGTGATATTATAACATGAATTACAAGCAACTATAAACGAATAAAAAAATAATTTCTGACACTGCAAATCTGCAGTGTCTTTCTACTTAATAAACACATTTCTAATGTCTCATTCTAAGAAAGGAAGGTGATTCTATGGGTGATTTTAGAGCCAAAATTAGTGTCGATGTAGACATGAAGGGCTTAGATAAGCTAAAAAGTACAATAGAGTCTATAAAAGATAAAAGTATTAAAATTAATCTTGACATAGACAAGGCAGCTGTAGAAGCCATTAATAAATTAAAGCCTAAAGACATAAGAACTAAAATTGTAGTTGATAATAGCAATATAAAAGCAGCTCAAAAGGATTTGGTGAATCTTCAAAAGATAAGTGCGTCAATTCAGGCTAAACAAGGACAATTGGCGACCTTACAAGCATCTCCAAAAACTGATACTGCTTCTATTAATAAACTCCAGTCAGAACTAAAGGAACTTGATGCTGATTGGAAAAAAGTACAAGCGTCTTTAAATGAAAATTTAACTGTGAAAACTGACGGTGCTTCTACGGCGCTTGATGGGTTAAATAAAGATGCAACCAAGCTAACTAAATCTTATAAAAATTTAGATATAGCACAACAAGAGATTTTTGAAAACAAGCGTTCTACCTCTGCCAACAGGGATGAAGTGTTTTTAAATAACAACATCAGACTGAGTGAAGAATATAAAACTCAGTTAAAAGATATAATCGCTTTGAAAAGAGAGTCAAACTCCGATGTTGATTTGAAAGTATTAAATAGTAGAGCTGACGAGATTAAATCCGCCGCAAGAGCCGCTGGAGAAACGGGTAGCGGTAAAACAATGAGTCAACAGTTTGATGAGGTTAATAAATCAATTAAGGGTAATATAGTTGGCATAGGAAAGTTAGCCGCTTCTTATCTTACATTGCAAGCTGGCATCAGAATGGCTAAGAGCATGGCAAAAGAAGTTTTAGCTGTTGACTCGGCTATGACAGATTTATATAAGGTTACAGATGCTTCAAAAGACCAATATGGAAAATTCTTTGAAAATTCAAAGAAGGACGCTGTTTCATTAGGACGTTCTGTTTCTGGTTTAATAACACAATCTGCTGAGTGGGCTAAGACTGGTTTTTCTCTCAATGAATCGCAAGATTTAGCTAGAGTAAGTACAATATATGCCAATGTTGGCGATGTTGATGATAAAACTGCCGTTCAAGATTTAACAGCTATTATGAAGGCTTATAATATTGAATCTAATAATTCAATTGGCATCGTTGACCAGTTAAACAACTTGAGTAACAAATACGCTGTATCAGCCGCCGGTCTTGGTGCTGGTCTAAAAGATGTAGCTTCTGTCGCTGCTCTTGCTGGTACTTCAATGGAAAAAACAAATGCATTACTCGTAGGTGGTTCGGAGATAACCCAAGCACCTGAGGAAATGGGAAAAGGACTTCGTACAGTTATGCTTAGGCTAAGGGGCATGACCGGGGCACTTCAGGATCTCGGAGAAGAATCTGAGGGTATTGAATCTGTTAGCAAGATGCAAACTCAAATTCTCAACTTAACTAAAGGAAAAGTAAATATCTTTGATAAAGATGATCCTAATAAATTTAGAGATGTGTATGATATTCTCCAAGACATTTCTGCTGTTTATGGCGATCTTAAAGAAACAGAGCAGGCTGAACTACTTGAATTAGTATCCGGCAAAATGCGGGCTAACCAAACAGCAGCTATAATCTCTGCGTTTCAAAATGGTCAAATAGATAAGATATATCAAGACGCTCTAACATCTGATGGTTCCGCTCAAGCCGAGCAAGATACATGGATGAATAGTTTAGAAGCAAAACTGGCATCTCTACAGGCACAATGGCAAGCATTTTCTACTACATTTGTAAACACTGATATGTTTAAAGGTTTAATAGATGGTGCTACATCATTATTGGGAATTTTAACTAGCATTGCTGGTCTTGGTGGTGGTGCGGGAAGCCTTGGTTTACTCGGTGCTATATTTGGTACTGGCAGCTTTTTAAAGAACATGGATTAACTCAGTAAATCACGGAGTTACACTTTTCAGATATAATCTGATTTTAGTGAGTCCACTTTGTAACAAGGAAACAACAATATGGTGTTGTCTACAAGTTGCATTAACGGGGGTTCTATAAATATACCCGGAGGAGTATTGGCAAGTTGTAAAATCTTGCTTTGCTGGAATAGGAAGTTATCTATAACCAAAACGGAACTGGCAACAGTAAACGGCAATGGTTTGAAAATATAGATTGCGAATATGTAATATGCCTTAATCAGCAGTTCACATTCTAACCAAAGTGAGTCTAAGATGACCCTTTTCGTCCCAAAAGCAAACCACTTTTGTGACAAACTGGTTGTATCGCATAAACTAATAAAATAGTATAAGGATACTTTATAGAATGGAAATTCAGAGACTACCCATCCTCACAGCCAGTAAAAACCTTATTTTATTGACTGTTAAAGTATAGTCCAAGTGTCTACTTATTTAATTAAGTAGTTTAAAATTTATCGCTAGTTACAGTGCTACTCTCTCACTGTTGCTTGCGTTTGTCGATAGAGAGAAAATAAACAAATATATCAAATTAACAACGAATAAATGGAGGAAACACATGAAGAAATATATTGACATACACCAAATTGTTGCTCAGGTTATCGGTTTCGTTATTGGTTATTGTGGAGGAATGTGGGTTCTTACCAACCTAATACCTTAGTAATTACCAATACAATGATACCACCAATTGCACCGCTAACCAAATTTGAGATGAAATTTTTAGTTTGTGCAAACCTAGCATCTTCTTTGAGTCTCTTAATCTCATTCTTGTATTTCTTTTTGATTTGAGATATTTCATCAGATTGTTCTTTGACTGTCCGGCTTAATTCGTCAAACATTTGATTGGTGACTTGAAGTTGTGCGTTTGTTTTAGTGTTTTCGTACCTGTTTTTCTTAGTTTCTTCTAATATCTCATCATCCAATTTAGGCTTAATGCTAGATAAATCGGGTACATCGAACAAGCCCTGTCTTTCGTGATTATCTTTTATATAATCTCGTGAAATTATGGGGTCTATTTTGATTTGTGATAGCGGTTCGCTCATTTGTTTTAACTTACCATGCTTAGTATGTAAAACTTCACCATCGCTGATATCTAAACTGTTCATGCTGCCCACTCTCCTATCTTCTCAACTTAAGTCTTTCATCATATCAACCTTTTACTTCCGGGCTTCCATTTAGCACCACTATGCCTGTCCTGTCAAAGCTATCTTGGTCGCAACCTCGGCAGATTTAACAGCCATATCATGAGCTGTCTTTTCTACAAACTCTAAAGTATGAACACCAACTGTTGTAAGAACACCCTTGGTTTGTTTCCAAATTGTTTCTGGTTTTGTTAGTTCATAGAATTGTTGTCCAGCGTAGGTTACATGGTGGATTTCTTGTTGGTTTAATATAATTCTGGATTTTGGTCTATTGTTTTTCATGCGAATGTAACCAATCTCATTTAATATCTCGACAGAGTACCACACGTCCGATTCATCATGTTTTCCTTTGAATTGATTGATAACTTCGTATAAATTTGTTTTTGTATTTTCTCCATGCATACCATCACTACAAACTTCTAAATATAGAATATTGACAAGGTGTGCTAAAACATCTCTAATGCAATCGTTATTAATTTCCATGATTTTATTTACCTCTCTTGAAAGGAGTTGATTTAGTTGAAAGAAATATTAATTAAACATAATACCGCAAAAGAATATAAAGAATCTGGCGAAGTGTTTTCGATATACATTGACGGTAAACTACAAGAAGATTGGAATTCTTTTAAAATAAATATGCACCGTTCTATAAGTGACGGATATCCAACTTATACCTTGGAAAACATAATGTCTACTCCCGACGAACTAAAATATTTAGACCCTGATTATAAAGAAGGTTGATTTAATTACTTAACCTTCCACTTCCTACCACACTTCGGACAATGGTTAACATATCTACTGCTATTTCGTAGTTACGAATATGTTAAACATATCCATAAATTCAGACGCAATAACATCAACATCACAAGCATCATCGGTTAGTAATAACTGTTTTAGATTTTTACAATGTTGACGATAAAGTGGGTTTATTTTTCTAAAATCTGGATTGTATTGAAAGTTCACCTTCTTTAACGCCGACGTATACCCTAACAGATAAAACAGTCTTACTATTTGTGAACCAAAACCACTATTAAAATTTAAGTTGTCGAAAGCTTCAGCAACAAACTTTGTGGTTTTGCTCATAAAATCATCAATTGAAATTTTCCTACCATCATATTGAATGCGGCTGTAGCGATTTACTGACTCTTTTATTTCTTCAAGGCGTTTAGCCATTTCAATCTCTGATGCATGGAACTCAGAATAAGAAAGAATTTTGTTTCTAAAATCCTCATACGAGTTTGACACATCCACAAGTTTTTGAGAGTCTAGCAAATGGGTAAGTTCGTGATATATTATAACTTCTCCATGATCCCTACTTTTCATCAATTTAGATATATCTACGTGTAGATTGTATATCCCATTGTATAATTCTCTACCCTCAAAATATGCCACATCGTTATTTACAATATCTTCTGGTGTAATATCTATTGGCGGTATTTTTACACCATATTCTAGCTCATAATTGCTAGTTGTTTCTTTAATAAAATCAATATTATTATTCATAATAATATTCCTCCGGAGGTGATTTAATGTCAAACAATAATAAACCTGTTGCTTATATAGGTGATAAAACATGTGGTGTTGGTAACCCTAATAGTATAAAATATTCAGATATAACCACATCTGAAGAGTTTGGTTCATTCAGAACTATTCCTTGGACTGAATATACATTGAAGATAATAAAAACTTATATACGTCAATACAAACTATCTTTTAAATATGACCACAAAAGATTCATGCGTGATATATTACACCCTATTAAATTCTACAAGTTCATTAAGAAAACTGGTGGACATCATTATATTGTAGGACGTTACGCCTATCGTTAGATTAAATACTACTCTTCCATTTTCTCAATTGTCACACTAGTTCCATTAGCACTAACACCTAACATATTTCCAGCAAATGTAATATAGTCAAAATCAACACCAATAATAGCATTACCACCAGCTAATACAGATTGCTCTACGAGTCTTCGCTTTGCTGCATTCTTAGCTTCAATCATTTTATCCGCAAATGCTTTAGATTCTGTCCCAAACAGATCGCTAAAAGCACCTTTAAATTCACTCAAGAAGCCTGTGCCTATTACAGAGTCTCCACTGATTATTCCGTGATAGGCTGTTGTGTTATTATATCATATTGACTATTGCGATTGTAGATTTTATTCATATGGTGTACAATAATATTATCAACTTAAGGAGTATTATTATATGTACACATTATACTTGGACGAAAGTATGACTCATGATAATGGCTGCTCAAATACTTTTGCAATCGCTGGATTTATTATTGAAGATTCACAGACAACTGTACTCAAGGCGGATATTGAACAAATAAAAGATAACTTGTGGGCTAGCGTTCACGCAGACCCAAAATCAATAATATTGCATGAAAAAGACATAAAATAGGCATATCATCAACAACGAATAGGGGCGAGCACCCCAATATATCAAGGTTTTTATCATAATAAGAACGTGATGCGAAGATTATATAGTTCACTTGCTACTGTTGTTAGGAAGAATGATATTCATGTACTGGCTTGTGTTGTCAACAAGGATGTTTTTGATGAGCATTTTCCAGAAGATATACATAACGAAATATCATTGGTATCAATGCAGATAATAATAGAGAATTTCACGCACTTTTTGCACTCCAAAAACGCAAAAGGAAAAATTATATATGAGTCTAGAGATGCGATGGATAAGCATATGTTGATGAGACATTATCAAATAGCGAGTATTGGCACAATCTATACCAAAGCCGAAGCGGTGCAGCGACTCATAGAGCCTATACGCTTTATTTCGAAGCAAAAGAATAACTCTTGTTTGCAACTTGCTGATTTTATTCCATCCGTTATAGCTCGTGATTGTTTAAATTTAAAACTGCTTTCAGGACAAGATAGATTTCTTAGGGAAATAAAAAGAGTTGCTTATTCTGGTAATACAACTGAAGATTGTAGTTTTAGATATGGTATTAAGGTTATACCAAGAATGTCTAATTAAAATACATAAAAATCCGGACATACTATTGACATGAACATTTTTTTTATGTATTATAATGGGTGCTATGGTTTTGACGATCAACTGAGAAATCAGCGTTGCTCGCCGCTGCGAGGACGTTCGAATGCTGAGTGGAGGATTTAGCGGTCTAAAGCGTGAGTTCTTATGAACTTGAAGTATTCGAGAAGTGAAGTATCGAATCATATTATGGGAAAGACACCTTTATCGGGTGTCTTTTTCAGTGCATCTTTCTTATTCTGTTTTCTTATCACGCAACTCTTCTAGCAATTTGCACTGTCTGAAATTGAGTTCTATTAATTCTGCAAAACCTAATATTAATATTCCAAACACCACAGAGCTGATTATACCAGCTATAGTTAATATAATATCTCCCAAGCCAAGACTACCTATAATACCCAACACAATAATTAAAAAACCTAGCACTGTTAATGGCTTAATCATCATTGATTTTTCTTCTTTTACTGAATTATTCATTTGTTTACCCCTCTCATACTTATATATTAAAATACCAGTTGATTATAACATTTATCAAAATAAACGACAGGGTTATTGATACACTTAATTTGAAAGAAACACTATGATGCCATGAATGTCCGAAGTGTCGTTTGGATTAACTGTATACGCCATTTCTATATTCATCCCTTCTTTACCAGTATCGTACCATGAAAAATAATAACGATCCCCTGTTTGATTGTCATTGTCTCTTTTTAGATATTCCAGAAACTCATCATAATTACCATGTGTTTTTTCTAATTTCGACTTTAGATATTCCAATGTTTTAACAGATATTTCATCTGGAGTCCATACAATATTTGTTATAATATTTGGTCTTTTACCTAAAAAATTCGCAAAATCTTCCCCTCTATAATATCTTAAATCTACAGTGCCATTTAACCCTTCAAAGTTTACAACTTCGTCAGACGATAAATCTATTATACCACTTTCGTCAGATAAAGTATCTGGACTTTCTGCAAATTCTGTAGGTACATCTAAATAAGCTTTTCCTAAATATTGAATATATTCATCTGAGTTTTTATAATTCTTACCGCATCCACTTAAAAATATGCATGCTACCATTATTACCATGGTTATCTTTTTCATAGTTCACCATCCTTCTATAGAATCCAAACTGATTATAACATTAAAATGAGATAAATGACAATATCTTATTTTAATACATATGTCACTAAAATCTATCGGTTCGGGGCTAGATCTATTTGGCATTGGCGGTGATACACTAAAAGAGTTAAATAAACTTGGAGCAGTCGATTTGGCTGATGAGTTTAACAAAATATTTAACCAACGCGGAACAGTATTAGATGTTGGTAAGATGATAAAGTTTGGAAACATTAATAAAGATGTGGCACAAGCAGCCATTGGAATGAGTAAGTTTAAGGATGAGATTTCAGATGTTGAAACAGTAACTAATACACTTGGTAGTTCGTTAAGCACTGCTGGCAAAGGATTGTTTGCTGGTATTAAATCTTTCATTTTTTCTCCCGCTGGAATCATCGCTGGTCTTACCGCAGTAGTTGCTAGTATTCAATATTATGAAAAGGCACAAGAGAGAGCTATACAAAGAGCCAATGCTAGTATGGACTCCTACACATCCACTGGTACAGAAATATCTAATATTGAAACAGAACTAGATGGAATCTCTCAAAAGATGTCAGAAATCGAATCCAAAGGTACGCTATCTATTACCGATAAAGTTGAACTAGAAACACTAAAAGCACAAACCGCAGAACTAGAAAAACAATTGGCTGTTAGAACTAAACAAGAGGAAATTGAGGGGCGCACCGCTAAAAATGATACTATTGCTGCATTAAAGAAAAAAGCTAATGTTTCTTTGCTTGGCGGGCATAATGAGCAACGACTCGACATGATTCAAACTGCGACCTACTATATAGATCATGTTGCCAATCTGGAAAAGAAGGCATCTAACAACAATCTTGATAAATATGGACAGCAATCATTAGATGACCTTTCTCAACGGTTATCTAATCAATACACCTTATTAGATGGCTGGTATAATAAACTAGCTGAGCTTGGCGGTGCTGATGTTTTACAAGGTGATGAACTAGCACTATTCAGTAGTCTCGAACAAATATTACCTAAATTAGAAAAAGCTTTGGGCATAACCGACCTTGAAAAACAGCGTAAAGCTCTCACCGATATATTCAAAGATGACACATGGGCTGAAGACCAACAGAAAGCTGTAGACAAGCTTCGTAACAATGAAGATATAAACTTAGAAGCCGACTTCTCTGATTTTACGGCAGCATGTAAAGAAGCTGGTATAGAGGCTGACCAATTATTAATTGAACTTCAATCATTAGCTGATGGTGGTGCTGACGCTATGACTATTCTTGAAGCACAAGCAAAAGAATCGTTTGAAGCTACTACCTCTTCTCTCCAAAAGGCTATTGACGATACTGGGAAATTACAATCCCTTATGAGTGAATCTTATTCTGGAAAGGGTATGTCACAAGAGTCGGTTGCGAATTTCAAAGAATTATACGGAGACAATGCGCAATCTGCACTAGAAAAAACTGCCAATGGTTATCGTATTAATGAAAAGGCTCTGCAAGAATTACAGAGACAACAAAATGCTAATACCAAGAGCGACTATCTCTCTCAAATGGCAGACCAACAAAAAGCATTAGGACTTGCCATGGCTAATGTAGCCAAAGCTAGACATCTCGGACAAGATGATTCTGCGGCTTTAAATAATGTTAGTGTGATTCAATCTCAAATTGAACAACTTAAAGAATTACAGTATCAGTACGAAGCTTCAAATTCTGCATTTAATAAATGGCAAAATGCTTCCTCTGGTGGTGAATCTGGCGATATGTATGACTCTATTCGTGGCGGAATGAATCGAGCTGAAGAATTATATAAGGCAGAAAAAGTTGGAACTAATGAGTTCAAGGCTATGGTTGACCTTATGTCGCATAAAGACTTAAGCAATGCCACTGTACCTGAAATAGTTAAAGCATACGAAGAAGCTCACCCTAAGATGAAGCGATACTTCACTGATAGTATAGAAGGAACAGCTGCCGCACTGAAAGACATGCAAAAACTCAATGAAGAGTTTGCAAAACAAAATAGCGACGGAACTTGGGAAATTAATAAGGATAGTAAATATAGTGATAAAGAAATTGCAGATGCCTTAAAGATAGACGTTGAAGCTTACCAAGCTATTTTAAGAAACACTAAGGACTATGGTTTATCCATAGATATTGACCAACCCAAACAGTCTCTTGAAGAGTTAAAAAATAACGCTATTGCTGCTAAAGAAGCACTTAACAATGCCAATTTTAGCACAAGTGGTTCAGTTGAATTAAATAATTCTAGTTTTATCGAAACTACTGAGCAAATAGAAAAACTTCAACAGGGAATGGATATTGTTAATAATAGCACCCTAGACCCAGAAGTAAAAGCTGAAAGACTTGAATCTATGAGTCAAATTATGGAGTTTCTGTTAGCGCAACAAGCAGACTTCTTAGAATCTGGCGAATTGAAATTCAATATTACTGCTGATGATTTAGAATCGTCTATAAGCAAAGTTAATGAAATACTCAGTAACATTGGCGAAGAACCTATTGAGATTAATTTCGAAGCCAATGTAGATGAAATTGACGCTGAAATTCAAACTGCTACAAATATACTAGAACATTTTAAAAATTCAGATGGTATTGTTAACTTATCGATTGAAGGCGCTACTGAGACAACTAATATTTTCGAACATCTACAACTGCAAAAAGAAAAAATGTCTAGCCCTGCAATAATGAGTATAGATGTTGGTGCACTTGTAGAAATCGATGCCGAATTAGGAAATGCTGTAGCTAAAGTTATGGAGTTTCAAAACTCTCTCTCTTCTCTCAATAGATTAGAAGGCAAAAAGGCGGCAGGTTTCGATGTGGATACCTCTGAAGCCCAATCTAAAGTCCAAGCATTAGCCGGGGATATGGCAAATATTGATAAAAACATCATGAGCACTCTTGGTTTAGACAGTGGGGAATTTGACTCCGCTATTGCTGGGATTCAAGGTACAGAGGTAAATGTTGAAGCTGGTGTTAATTTAGATAGAACTCAGTTAGATGCGGTTTTATCTGGAATAAATTCTATAAACGTTGAAGCGGTTATTAGTAAAGCCGGAGATATTCCCGCAGATGAAGAAAAGTCGCTCATATATAATGCAAGTATAGTTGGCAATGTACCTAAAGACGAGAAATATGATGTTCAATACACTGCTCATATTGTAAATCCTCTCAAAAATGAAAGTAGAACCGTAACTTACACTGTGAAAGTCAATGGCTCTATCCCAGGTGGTAGTAGTCATGCCAATGGAACAGCTCATGCTCAAGGGACAGTGCCAAGTTTCAAAGGTTCGGCGTTCGCAATGGGGGCGAGTTTCGGAAATGCTTACGCTGGAGGACAATGGGGTATTTCAAGAAATGAAACCGCTTTATTAGGTGAACAGTCGCCTGAAATCGTGGTGAGAAATGGTCGCTTCTTCACTGTGGGTGACCAAGGCGCTGAAATGTTTGCCTTGAAAAAAAATGATATTATATTTTCTGGTAAACAATCAGAAGAATTAATGAAATATGGTAAGGTGAAATCCGGTGGTGGTCGTGGTCATACTGTCGGTGGTGCTTCGTTTGCTGAAGGTACAGTTAAAGGTTCTGCTTATTCTACTGGTGTTGGCGGTCTAGGTCTGTCAGGAAACGGCTCTTCCGCCTCAACTACTAAGAAATCTACAACCACTTCTTCCCAAGCTGTAAAAGCTGCGAATAATACATCTAAAGCAGCTAATAACACATCTAAGGCTGCGGATAATGCTGCTAAAGCTAGCGATGATGCCTTAAAAAAACTAACAGATGTCTTTGATTTTATATCTATACAAATGGATAGGTATTCTCGTGAGAGCAAACATGCCGAAGATGCAATTAGTCGCGCTGTTGGAATCGCAGGAATCCAAAGTGCTAACTCTACTGCAATTGCCAAAATACAAGAAGAGTTAGCGAACGCCAATAGGTCGGCATCTCAATATCGTAGTTATCTTGATGAATTTGCAAACCAAAGTGGACTAAGCACAGACTTACAAGCTAAGATACAAAATGGAAGTTTAGATATATCTCAACTAGATGAAGACACAAAAACTAAAGTTTCTCACTATGATAAATATTATAGTGATTTCTTAAAAGCTTTAGATTTAGTATCCGAACTTGCAGACAAAGAAAAGTCACTGGCTGTCTCTAGATTGAAAAATGTAGATGAATTTTACCAGTCAGTTCAAAATGCGATAGGTGCACTAGTTGATTATAATGATGCACAACTTGGACTATCTGAAGCTCTCGGCGAATCTGCAGTTTCTAATACTGTTAAAAGTATTCTACAAAACAATGTTGACCAACAACTGGCTATCCAGAAAGAGGTAGTTCAAAAACTAGCAGCTTATCAAAAAGAATTTCAGTCTTTAATTGATAATAGACATTTGACAAAGCAAGGTGAAATTGACTACTTTGAAGGTTTGGAAACTGTTAGAAAATTCGAAGCAGAATTACTAGAAGTTAATACTACCTTAATTGAATTTCAAGATAAACTGCGCAAAGTTGACTATACCAGAATTCAACAAAGTATTGATTCTTTTGGTCGTGCCATTGAAAGATTATCTAATGGAACTTCTCTCAAAGAAGCTCGCAATCAGCATGTTACTCGTGAGGATTATCAACTCCAGATTGATGAGCGTAGCAAAAACATTAGCGCCAATTATAATCTACGAAATAACAAAATAGCCGAACAGAATATCTATGCTATTAGTTCTGAAAGATATCAACAACTCGCAAAAGAAATTGCCGATATAGACAGTCAAATTTATGATTCGTTTATTGAGATTGAAACTTTAAGAGATAAGGTATTTGAAACTGAATTTAAAGGTCTTGATGATAGAATGGATGATTTATCATTCTTCAATGATGAGTTAGATACATTCAGAAAACTTCTTAATGTTGAAGGTTTCTTTGGCAAGTCTGGCGAGATGAGTTCAGATGCTCTTGCAAATATTGCGCTTATTGGACAGGCAATGTCTACCGAAAAGCAAAAAATCGCAGACTATACAACCGGTATTAAAAAGTTAGATGCTATGTTGAAGTCAGGTCTAATTTCTACCACAGAATACACAGAGCGCCAACGTGAATTTCTAAAGGGTATTCAAGATAGTTCCTTGGCTGTGAACGATTATAAAAAAGAATTAGTCGATATGTATTTAAAGCAAATTGAATTGGAAAACAAGGCATTAATCAAGTCGATTGATTTGCGTAAAGAAGCTCTTACCCAATTGAAAAAGTATCAAGATTTTGCTGATAAAGTACACGCTAAATCTCGTGATGTAAACTCTCTTTCTGCAAGAATTAACGCACTCCAAGGGGTAAATAATGATTCATCAAGGGCTGAGCTTAAGCGTTTAATTGCTGAGAGAGATCAAGCGCAAAAAGACCTTAATAAAATAAAGTCTGACAATGCTTATGATACACAACAAACTGGTTATGATAAGATGAAGGACAATGCTAATAGATTTGTCGAAGACTTGACTTTTGATGTGCAACACTCTCTTGAAAAACAAAATGAGATTGTACAAAACCAACTAGCTAAAATGGTCAATTCTTATTCTGATGCATTTGGAACTATTAAAAACATTATCAATTCAACTGGTATTGTTGGTTCTCAAGATTTTAACAGTATCGTTAATAATATTGGAACTCCAAGTGGTGCTTCTAATATTGCATCTAGCGCCACCCAAAGTCAAAATAGCATAAGCACTTCTGGCTCCGTTATTGATAATATTAATACTTCAAACACCAGCAGTGCTAGTGTTAATACATCTTCAATAGAATCTGAAATTGCTAAATCTCCAAATGTGACAAATCGTTTAGTCGCTGAACTCACTGCTACTCAGACATCTGTTAGTTTACAAGAGGGACAAAGTACATCTGTTGGCATAAATATACGACCTTCTGATGCAAACAATAAAACAGTAAGATGGACTTCTAGTAACCCGTCGGTCGCTACTTGTTCAAATGGTACTATACGCGCGATTAGTCCTGGTTATACTCAAATTATCGTAACTACTACAGATGGTAGTAATCGGTCTGTTAGTATCGGAGTTAATGTCACACCAAAACCAGTACCGCCACCACCAGCACCTACTACCCCTTCTACTCCAGCGCCAATACCAGTTAATAATAGTGGTGGTGACGGTGTAGCCAGAGTTGGCGACCCTGTTACGTTCTCAAGTGGTCGTTACTATAGCACCCCTCAAGGAACTGGTGCTAGTGGTGCTAGAAACATGGGTGGTCAAGTACATATCACTAGAATCATGTCTGGTTCTCATGGCTATCACATTAGTACTGGTAATAAGTTGGGTAGTGGTGACTTAGGATGGTTAAAACTATCTCAGCTTAAAGGATATGCTTCTGGTACTAGAAAAACTGGGAAAGAGCTGGCTCTATTTGATGATACTAAATCTGGCAAGCTTGACTTGGGTTCAGAAGTTTTAATGACTAAACATGGTATGTTAAAACAGATGGACGGCGATACCATCTTTAGTAAAGCTCAAACTGACAACTTGTGGAAACTCTCGCAACTCGATCCTGTAAGTGACCCTTCTCGACTAGGTGGTGGGAAATTATACAATGTGAATAATCATAAAACTGTTCAGAGTATCAATCTCAACTTTGACCATCTACTTGAAGTTAATGGTAATGTTGACGCTGGATTTATGGAAGAGGCTAGAAAACATATGCCAAAACTTGTGAACGAAATGGGTAGATTATTAATCGGTGAAATGCGAAAAATGTAATAAAATATGTAATTTGTTTTAGAGAGAGGTGTGTAATGAAGCACCTCTCTTTTGTTATGAATAAACAAAAACCGTAGACCTACTAAAGCAATTATTCTGCCACCAATGGTAGACAAAGAAAGGAGGTAATAATGTCGAAAATTTGCAAAGACTTTACCTATGCAGGTAAGACACTGAGTAGCTTTAACTTTATCATGGTTGATTTTGACACAAGTAGCACTCTCCCGCTGGCAATGAAGAGAGATTATATTCAAGGTGAAAAGACAAAATATAGACCTATAGCTAATCATTTGGGTATTAAGGATGCCGAAAATTTGACCTTCGAAATACACATAATGCGTAATCCATGCTCAATTAATAGTTATAACGATTATGAAATTTCTCGTGATGAATTACGCCACTTAACCAAATGGCTTACCTCTAATAACTATCCTACATGGTTAGAATTCGACTATGAGAAACCGCAACTTGAGAAGCTAAAATATTGTGGTTTATTTAATATAGAAGAAGAAGCAAGCGGTGATGTGCTACATGGATTGCGCTTGACTTTTAGCAACAACTCTGCATACGCCTATAAAACTGATGTTACAAACAATATAGAACTCAGAGGTGGTAACATCACAACAACTATTAACAATGACAGTGACATATTAGAAGGCTATTGCTACCCTTCTCTCAGGCTATCGTCTACTACTAGAGAGGAAATATTTATATGTAATTTAAGTGATGCTACAATCCGTGCTGAAGGAGCAATATCTTTGGCTGGAACTAACATCAATACCTTAAATAACTTAATCGATAAAGTTGATGAATATGCCTTATACAATGGTTATACATCTGACTATGTTCATAGTGGTTCTACTATCCAAGGTATTGCAAACAATACAGCCGTTCAAGTTTATCTGAAGTCAAGATGGGGTTCAACTTTTAAATGTATAGCTTTTTACAACGATACTACAGGTGCTTATAAAATAATCGAAGGTGGTTTTTTGTTCCTAGAATTAAAAGCTCATTTACCTGTCACCATCGACTGTCTTACTCATAAAATATTTGATAATTTGAATAGAATGGTACTTTTCAGCGAATTAGGCGTTGGCGATGTTGATTATATGTATTGGTTTAGATTATTGAATGGCAACAACAATATTGTATGTTATGGACATCATACTGATATTAACATCATGAGAAATGAATTTAGAAAGGTAGGTGCTGTTTAAAATGAATATAAAATACGATTCTTTGAATAGAATTGAACCCAGTAATATTTATTTAGCTAATGTTGACGATGATGTGCTTTGTTCTCTAAACAGTATACGACCAGAAAGCGTATCCTTGACCATCAATGTCAATAATATGTATGATTTGAAATTTACAATTGACGAAACTATCTGTATCGACGACCAAAACACACCGGCTAATGGCTACGATTTAGTTGGAAATTTGATGCACTTGTATGTCGATAATATAGGGTGGTTTCGTATGGGTGAACCCGAATCTACGAATAATGGCTTTAATGAAAGCAAAACAATTCACGCCGAATCAATTGACTGTGAGCTAGTCGACAATGATTTGTTTGGATTCAAGACAAACTATGGCACTACCGATTCCTATGAGATGTTGATAGATGGCAATGTTGAAATTGACGACACTGGTATCGAACACTCATTGAGCCAAATCAAATTTTACAATGGCGAAAACCACGATTTAAGTCTAATGCATATTCCATTAAAAGCTGCTGGAATTAAAGGTTGGAATATCGGATATGTTGACGCAAGTATTAAAGAATACAAATCTTATGATGGCGGTGTTGAAACTAAATACTCTGTATCATTACATGACGAAATTGGTTATTTTGATATATCAACACAAAGTGTATATGCTTTTTACACTCAAGACATGGCTAAGTTCTTTGAATGTATAATTGAATTTGATATAAAAGATAGACTCATCAATGCATATCGAATTGAAACCTATGGCAAAGACACAAATGTGACAGTTGGATTCAGAAATCTTGAAAACAGCAATGTTATATCAGTTGATGACAAGAGCATATTTACTAGATATCGTGTTAGTGGCGGCGATGAATTGGGTATTGAATATGTGAATTTTGGAAGTAATATTATTGAAAACATTTCGTTCTATCTGAATAGAAAATATCTATCAGAGAACTTAATTGTCACATATAAATTGTGGTATGACTATATGCTGTCTAAACGTATAGAATATGCTACTTTTTCCCGTTTATACAATACTCAGCTTGAAACTATATCAGAGTTAAGGAACAGGCTTCCATTAGATGATACTGAAACTGACTGGGCTACTTTCCCACTTGAAGATTTACAAGCTAGGCTATTAGATTATCAAGCACAGCAATTGGGTATTGAAACTCTATTTACAGATGTTGATGACAACGTTGACTGGACACGGTTGTGGTCGTCTGAGCTGGCTGATACCTATTATCAAATCGTCACATATATCATTTCAAACCTACAAATCGCAATTTCTAATAAGTATGCAACAACACAAGACGACATAGAAGAGTATCGCAAAGTTGAAAACTGGAAATTGTATGGATCTGATGAATTAGATGCTAAGTTGAAGATGTTTACTGGACAACGTGAAACTTATATTAAAAACGGATATAACACACCTTATACGGATTCGAATGGACATTCTAAGGATTATCATGACAAATGTTATGCCGATTTCTTATGGTTAGAAAATCAAATCAATCCCAATTTCGTAGACTCTTGTGCTATGGAACACGAGAAACGCTTGGGAGAAGTAGCTAGTGCCGAAGTTTTACTTGAACAATTCTCTGTGGGTAGAAAAGCTATTTATGATAGCGTCCAAAAAGAGTTTTGGTCTTACACTGATGACAATGGTGTTTCTTATTCATTCACCGATAACGATTTAAAGTCTTTATCTAGGCTATATGTAGATACTGATTATCAGAATCCAAATATGTTTTTAGTCCAATCAGATAATCAAATAACTGCTATTGATGAACAATTGAAATTACTTCAAGCAGCCGAAGAAGACTTGGATGCCACCTCTCAACCACAATATAAATGTTCTACTACATTAGACAATTTTATTGCAATATTTGACTATAAAGACTATGTTCAAAATTTAGAACTAGGCGATTTTATAAGACTAGGTATTCGTGATAATTACTACACCACTCTTCGCTTCATTTCATTGACATATAATCCCGTAGCTTACGATAACGAAATAACTATCGAATTTTCTAATATGGTGAAATCTTCTTCAAAACGAAATGATTTTGCACAACTGCTAGATATCGCTAGTCAGTCTGGTAAAAATGCAATTCAGGGTGGCTCTAATAACTTTGGTAATAATTCTGGTGAAATAGGCACTGCTTCTCTTAGATACATACTAAATAAAATAGTCAATTCTAATACTTTTCGTGACGCTGTAAATAGCAATATTAATCAGCAAGTTGGTGGCTGGATTGGTTCTGCTTCTGGAAATGTTAAGATAACAGAAGAAGGATTAATTGAATGCGTAGATCTAATGGCAGAAAATGGATTTTTCCAATATCTTTATGCTGGACTAATTTCTACAGATACTATCTACGCTAATAATGCTACTATCAATATTTTAGATGTTCTTTATGCAAAAATCAGAGATATGGTGGTTAGTACCTCCGTTACCGAAACTGGTGTTATTTACAATCTTAAGGTTGGTAACACTGAGATAGATAGTGCCGTTATTAAGAATTTAATTGCTGCCAAAATTTCTGTTGCGGATTTAATGGCTCATGTAGCAAGTGCTGAAGTCATAAAATTAATATCATCTACTACTGGTGAACCAACCATCGCATTTAAAGACTCAACACAACAATTCTATGATTCTGATGGTCATGTTCGTGTTCAGATCGGACAAGATGGGAATGGTGATTTTAATTTTATTGTTCGTGGTGAAGATGGCACTACCGCTCTATTCGATGAAAATGGTATTAAACAAGCTGGCATTCCTAACGGAACGATCATAAATAATATGATTGAAAACGATACTATTAGTCGGGGGAAATTAAACTTTCCAATAATCGAAACTGATGAAAACGGACATATAAGTATTACTAATGTATACGATGGCGACCAACAATACGGTACAAAAATAACAAAATACATAGATGATAGTATCAGTGGTGTTGAAAGCATGGTCGATGGTGTCAATCAACAAATTACTGATAAAGTTTGGCAAACTGATATTATAACTGCCATTGATGGTGTTGAAGAAGTAATCAATACGAAATATACAGAGGTTAATCAAACTGTTGATAGAATTTCATCCGAAGTCAGAACTATTGAAACCACAACTGAAACATTAACTGATAGAGTTGCTACTGTGGAACAAACAACAGAAGGCTTTCAACAGTTAGTATCTGATACGAAAACAACTTTAGAGGGACAAATTGAAAGTGTCGAATCTTCATTTACCCAACATGCTGATACTATAGAAAATTTAGTTTCAGATATAAATGGCAACGTAACCTCTCTCACTGCCGACTTGATAGGTGTTGAGTCTAGAGTAGCAAACACTGAGGGAGACATAGCATCATTGAACACTACCGCCACTGAGATCCGTGGAGAGTTAAGTAGTATTGATGGTAATGTTAATACAATATCTTCTAAAGCTGACGAAATGGAAATCAAACTCACTGATGCCGAAGGTAATATATCTTCATTAGAACAACGCGCTGATGAATTCGAATTAAATATAAGTAAACGACAAGATGTAACATTTAGATATATCCGTGATTGTCTGAATTGCAACAACTTTGATAATTTTAATCGTTTCGTTGAATGTCAAATATATGCTGAAGGTGAAAATATTTCACATGGTAAAATCCCCATACCAAAAGATGATGTTGGTAATGTACTTATAACAACCTCTAATTTAAGTTGGTACACAGATGGTGATATCGCCTCTAGTAATTATATTGAATTAGTTTCACCTAATACACCTGTCCCATTTGATAATACATGGGTTTTTTTGGAATTAGATTTAGGTAAAATATATCAAAATGTGGATACAATTCAAATTTGGCATGACTATGATGTTGCAAAATCATATCGCCACAAATTACAGGTCTCTATTGATGGAGTTATATGGAAAACTTTATACACAAGTGAATTCCAAGGCGGATACATGGAGACTATCGATGGTAAATTATACAACATTAGTGATAATGCTGTTAATAATAAGATTGCTTCTCTTAGGGCTAATGTAGATTCTATTTCAGCCAATGTAACCATGAATTCGCAACAATTGGATTTGCATAGCATATACACACATGACCAAATAACACATGCGGCTGCAGCTCGTGCTGAACTATTAGTACAACTAAATAACATAAGCACTCAAGTACAACAATTAGATAATAATGGTAATTACTATTCTAGTCTAATTACGCAGAATTCAAAAGAATGGAAAGCCCTATTTCGACAAATTGGAATGGGTGGAGCATACGAAAAAGATGAGCAATATGTTCCTACTAGCGTATCTATGTCAGCAAACGGCATGGTTATAGACGGGGGCGATGGTCGTAGAACCATAATATCAAAGGATAGGTTTGCTGGAGAGTATAACAAAGAAACTGTATTCCAATTAACTAATGACTTGACCATCACCAGACGCTTACAAGTTGAAAATGGTGTCGATTTTGCCAAAATTGGTGTCGATGGTAGAAATCTGACGGGAATTAAATATTTACCTACAGATATTGTTAGTAATGGTCAAACGTATAGATGTTTGGCACATATTCGTTCTGGTGGCAGCTCGTAAATAAGAAAGAAGGTGTAAATTTGGCAACATATATTAAAAGTTTTGATATAGATATAATTACTACAACAGCGGTTCAGTTTGGATGGCTGACTAATAACTATCCTAATAGAATTTGGGTTCAAATTAATGGACAGTCATGGGTCGAATATCCCAATCGTGGTGCTGATAACAATATTTCTTGGCAATGGATAGACCTTATGGGTGGAATTACAATTGACAAATTAACCCCCGGCACTACTTATACCGTTGAATTTTGTATCAGAGGTGGTGCTGATAGTAGTAGTGATGTTTATTCTGGTAGGCGTACATTTACTACCAAAAGAGATGTTTCTTTAACTTTGGCTAGATCTTTTAATATTGGTAGGAGTCACAGCAATTTAGAATTAGTACTTACCAATAATGGTTACGACCGACCTGGTGAAGATAGTGATTATGTTGTTAGCATTAATATTGCATCCCCTAATATCCCAGTTGCTAGTTTCTTCATCCCTCCTGGACAAGATAGGTATGCTTGTGATATGTCGAATTTTGCAGATATTTTATATTCTCATTGCCCTAACGAAAATTATGTTTATCTACGGGTTCAACTCGGCAATAGGTCTGGAATGTCTACAACCGCTTACGTTGTAAATAGTGATCCTACTTTTTCTGATTTTAATTACTATAATTTGGATGCCGGTCTAGCAAACAAATTAGGAAGTGGTACATATACACTACAACACCGTGGTGGATTGCGAGTTGACATTCCATATGAAAAACGAGCAATCCCATTAAATGGAGCATCCATTAAAGGGTATAACTATGCTGTTCATTCTCCCGATGGAATACAAATACGTAGTGGTCGCATAGGTTATAGCAACCATCCAGTTTTAGACCTTGGTGCTTTTGGTGAGACAGGTGACTTAGTTGTTGATTTTGAAGCCATAGATTCCCGAAATAATACATCTAGATTAGTACGAAAATTTTACCATGTCATTCCTTATAGTGAGCCACGTTATAACATCAATGTCTCTAGATGGAACGGCTTTGAACAGGAAATATCTTTGAATTTAGCGTTAGCTCGTTCTAAAGTATTTAGACATAATAGTGGCGACTTAAATAATAGATTAGTTGTTGAAGCTAGTTACCGTAGAGCTGATTCACCTGAACATAACTGGACTCCATTACATACTCCCATCACATCCAGTTGGGAACAAGGAATGGAAGTACATGCACGCAGTGATATTCCCAATTATACCATATGCGACACCTCCTTCGAATATATCTTTGCTTTTAAAGTTGAAGATAATTTTTCAAGCAACATATATCAAATTAGATTAGAGCAAGGTATTCCCATCATGGTCGAAAGTGAAGTTGGTATTGTTGCCATAAATAAAGTTCCTGACTGGAGCAAATTAAATACTGCCAATTTGCAAGTTGGTACAGACATTCAACTTAGAAAAAATGGTACTGATTATCTCGTAATGGAGAACATTCAAAATAATGCACATAATATAAATAATATCAGCAACAATCTTCATAATGTTAATGAACACTTTACAAATCAAATTAACACTATTTTTCATCAGCTAAATGTCACATTTCAATCAGACCAAACAAAATCAACCTTTGCTCGTCTTCCTAGTGAATGGTTGGGCGAAAGAAGATTCACCGTAACTTCTGTCGTACAAGATCAGCATATTCATGATCCATATGCACCCGTCCAAGCAGCCTATGCCGAATGGTATAACGTAATAACTTTTGGTACATACACTCGTGTTACCCAGATAGCAGCATTTGGCTTTTTGGGACAAGGTTATAATAATGGTTTTTGGATACGGACTCAACATGATAATCATGTGTCGCCTTGGTCATGTATTTTCTTCGACAGTGGGTGGCAAAATATCATTCATACAAGTCTTGCAAATTCCAAAATATCTACTCCTCACTGGGGTAGCCCCGTGCGATACAGAAAACAAAATGGAATTGTACACATTCAAGGTAACTTCTCGATAAGTGGATATAGTGGGGGTGAAGAATTAATGTTTCGTATGCCTGTAGGGTATAGACCTTCGGCTACTTCAGTCTTTACTGGTAGTGCTAATGGTGCAGTTATGACACGTTGGTATGTATATGATGATGGTCAAATAATTTTAGAATGGATTAAAAACATGTACGATGCTAATTCAATTGGAGGGAACTTCGCATGGGTGGGGGTCGATATATCTTATCCTGCTGATTAAATAGTTATTTAAATACACGCTTCAAAAGAGTTTCAATTCAATATTAGAATGAAACTCTTTTTTATGTGTCCGAATGAACTATTTTTATAACTTAAATTAATATAACAAAACTCATCAACAATAATGGAGGTACTATGAATGGGGAATTTAAACGGAATATTATCAAGGCTTAAAGAGGAAGACGGCTATCAGGAAAAAGCATCAAATTCTCAATTAGATAGCAAAAATGCAAATGTTGGCTATAATAATTACACCAAATATGCTAGAGACATTAATAGTCAAAAGCTCATGGGGTGTCAAGGACAAGCTTGGTGCGGGACATATCAATTCTGGATAGAAATGCAAGAATTTGGTGTTATAAAGGCATTAGAAAATTTTTGTATGACCAGAAATTCTTATGTGGCATATAATGTTTTTAGTACAAGAGATGCTTTTAAAAAAAAGGGTAAGTATGTTAAAAATCCAAAGGTCGGATATCTTGTAGTCTTCAAACAAAGTCATATAGCAAGAATTATTGGTGTGACTACTACACATATTTATACAAACGAAGGTAACACATCTGCCAAACATGGCGATCGCAACGGTGGTACAGTAAAAGAAAAGGTATACTTAAGAAGTGATAGTCTCATAGATGGTTATTGCGCAATTGAGTACAGCCATGCAGAAACACCAACTGCAACAGAGTGGGTTAAAAATGATACTGGATGGTGGTATCGCAACGCTGATGGGAGCTATCCTTTTAATGAATGGATGAAATTGAGTGGCGAGTGGTACTATTTTGATTCAAATGGTTATGCTGTAACGGGTTGGATTAGGTTAAGTGGCAAATGGTATTATTTAAACAAAGCAGGTGAAGACACAGAGTGTGCTATGGCTACTGGCTGGAAAATCATCAACGATAAATGGTACTACCTTAAGCTTAATAGTGGTGAGATGCTAACGGATTGGCAAATGATTGATGGTAAATGGTACTATTTTAGATTAGAAGGAGATATGGTTGCAAACGAATGGATTAAACACAAAGATAAAGACTATTACTTAGAAGGCAATGGTGCTATGGCTACTAGTAAATGGATTGGTCAATACTATGTTGGTGCTGATGGTGCTTGGATTGTTGGTTATAAATAAACTAGTTAAACAATATACATGTTGATTTTAGAAGAGTGGTTTCCTATATATTACGGAAGCCACTCTTCTATTGTTAATTGAGAAAGGAGGTCTGACATTGAATGTACAAGTTATAAATATTCAATTATATAAATCAACACAATATGCAAAAGTTATAGATATTGTTCAGTACGACAATGCACGTATATTCCAATTTGAATTACCTAGCGATTATATTTTAGAAGCTGAGTTCACTGGTGCTAGATTTAGCGCCAAGAAACCCAGTGGTGCTAAAGTTAAGAATCCATGCGTAATTGACGAAGATGATAATATTTTTTATCAACTTACAGAGCAAACAAGTTCTGAAATTGGAACTGTATATTGCCAATTGGAATTGTACAACAAGATTGACGGTAAAGTAATCACTTCATTTGAGTTTAGGCTTTCGGTTAAAAGAAAGATAAACTCAGATGCTTGTATGACATCTACTGATGAGTGGGGTGTAATTGAAGAATTGCGTGAAGAAGTTGTAGAAATGCGCGATGATATATTAGCAGCATTAGAAAGCAGTGGTGGTATTCCAGTTAAAGTGGTTAATAACACAGATTCACATGATACTACTTCTGCCCTATCTGCTAACATGGGGCGAGTTATTAAAGAATATTTAAATATTCATATTAACGATGCTTCAAATCCTCATGATGTAACCACTGTCCAAATAGGCACTTATAACAAAGATGAGATTGATGAAAAAATTTCCGATATGGAACTAGAAACAATGTCTGCTTTAGACATTATAAATTTATGGAATTAAAGAAGGAGAATGATTATGGCAAATAAAGTATTAACTGACATAGGGCTTGCTTTAAATATAGAAAAAACAAAAAGCTTCGTTATGGGATTACTCACTAGCTTCCAGCCAACAGAAGCCGGAAAAGGATTGTCAACTAATGATTTTACAAATGCTCATGAAGCGAAACTGACAGGTATTGAAGATGGTGCTAATAACTACACACTTCCACCAACATTACCTGCCGACATGATTACAGAAGATATGGCACATCGTTTTGTATCAGATTATGATAAAATCAACTATTCCGATAAGTATACTAAGAGTGAAATTGATAATCTTCTGGCTAATATTGTGAAAGATATCGATTGGAAAGAATCTGTCTCTACTTTTGCAGATTTAGCTATAGAATATCCCGATGCAGAAGAAGGCTGGGCTGTGTCTGTTAATGACGAAGGTTCAATCTATCGCTATAACGGAAGTACTTGGGTTGAATTCTTAAGTAATTCTGTTATTCCACCTGGACTTGAAATTGAAGAAATCACAGCCTCTGAAATTGATGATATGTGGAATGCTTAGATTCTTCATTTTAATCTGAAAGGAGAATTTAAAATGATTTTTAATTTATTAGGTAAAAACGGCTTATTGAAATTGATAGGTAGCATTAAAAAAGGGTTAGGCGATAAAGTAGACAAAGTAAACGGCAAAGGTCTGTCTGTAAACGATTTTTCTGATTTCTACAAAAACAAATTGGATGCGTTTTCTACAATCAAATTTGGACGAGCATACTTGTATGGATATTATCCAGAGGGGCTACATGGCGCTATCGCTTTTGATACTCCTTTTAATGATGTACCGACAGTTATAACATCATTTCAGGGCGATGGCTCGGGAACGATAAAACCTACAGTAAGTGTCTATGGAACAACTAAAACTGGGTTTCAGTTTCTCATCCAAGATGTAAATAACATTAATAGCTTTAATGCGTTTATGAATTGGATTGCGATATTGTAATATAACGAAGGGATTAAAGACTTATGAGAAATATACTAGAATACTTCGAGGGATTAAATGGTTATCACATTTTCATGTATATCGTGCTTTCATTAACATTATTCAATAGTGTACGAGGTGAAATAAAGATGTTTGTTAACTGGATCACAAAAAAACCTTTGGACGACCAAAAGGATGAACTTTGGCGTATTGATGTAACTGAACGAATTAATCAAGTAGAGGGTGAAATTAAGGAAGTTAGAACTGGTGTTTCTGAAATATCCGAACGATTAGACGAGAGTATCAATCAAAGTATTAAACATGATGATAAATTAAAATACCAACTTGACGACATCACCTCTCTGTTTGTTGATAGAGAAATCAACTCTATCCGAAGTAGAATATTAGATTTTGAAGCTAGGTTACTCGAAGGGAAGCCTGCCAGTAAAGAAAAGTTTGATAATATATTTGATATGTATTGTCAATACGAAGCTATACTGAAAAAATACAATCGTAAAAACGGACAAGTTGAACTTGCTATAGAAATGATTAGAAATGAATATATGAAAAAGTGGAACGATAAAAATTTCGCCGGATGTTCTGAGACAAAATAAATTTATTACAGCTTAATACCCCACCTCAATTACGAAGTGGGGTATTTTTTTACGTTTTATGATACCTATATAACTATCGTTTTGCAAGCGATTTAAGACATTTAAGCGATTAGGCACACAAATCCAGGCTAAGTGTATTATCGCTTGTATTTGAGCTAATTATAGCTAGTGGCTAGGCGTAGACTTGATGTATTGCGTAGCACTATTCATATATACAATGGACATTAAAGTTTAATATCTCTTTTAACATATCTTTTGGCAATTCTTCAAATGAAGTGTCAAACGCCTGAAGGATATCATCTTCGGAGTAATTATATTTAAAAAACACTTCTGATATATGACGTGACCATTCTTTGCTATTTGTAACACCTGTGATTTTCTTACTTTTATTTTTTATAATTTTCATTTAATTTATTATCTCCTATTGGTTATTTGAATATTTATATTCTTGCATAAATAAAAACACTTACTAATATACTTTTATCATTAGGAACAAAAGTGTATAGGTAAGTGTTTTTATTAATCAGTCTTTTGAAATTTTGACTAATAGCTAGACAATGTGCTATATAGTCTCCTTTCATATTTGATTACCCTTTGATTACCCCATGGTATTTCGGGACTCAAACTCCCTATTCATAAGGGATTTCAAAGCTAGCGACGGGAGTCGAACCCGTGACCTCCTCACTACCAATGAGGTGCGCTACCACCTGTGCCACGCCAGCATCGTTCTACCTTTGAGATTTTAACAAAAGTACTCACTAATGTCAAGTAATTTCATTGATTTTCGCTATTAAGGCAAACTTTAACTTTAGTTCGAATCCGTTGCAAGGCATTATCGATTGATTTTGGTTCTCTTTTCAGCATGTCAGCAATCTGGATATAATCATTACCTTCCAAATAACTTTTAAGCACTTCATTTTCAAAGGTACTTAATTTTTCTTTAATACGCCTTTGAATTCCTTTGATATTTTCACGAGCAATAACAATCGCTTCCGGACTTTGTTCGGAAAGTTGTTTTAATTCATTTTCAAAATCATCACCACTTAACGAAACATATGAATTTAGCGGTCCATGCTTTTTACGATTAGAGCTTTGGATGGCATTATAAAGTTGCCGGTCAATACAAAGCCCCGCAAATGTCACAAATGATGCCGCTTTATCTGCCCGATAATCACGAACCGCCTTAAAGAGTCCTATCATTCCTTCTTGAATCAAATCATCGGTCTCACCGCCAACTAAATACATTGCCCGTACCTTTTTGCGTACGACTGCTTTGTATTTATTCAGCAAGCTCTCTTCTGCCAATCCATCATTACCTTGCATCAATATGATTAATTCCTCATCAGTATATTTCTCGTATTTATTCATCTTACCCTCTTTGTCTTAATATCTCGAAGGACAATACGCCTGTTGCCACGGACGCATTAAGCGAATCAATATCTCCCTTCATCGGAATCGATGCTAAGAAATCGCATTTTTCTTTAACTAGATGACTAACGCCTTCGCCTTCATTACCAATAACCAAACCGATTGCTCCTTTAAGGTCTAACTGATACATTGATGTACCTTCCATATCAGCACAAACAAACCATAGTCCTTCCTTTTTAAGTTGCTCAATTGTCTGTGATAAGTTCGTCACCTTAGCAACTGGCGTATAATTAAGGGCCCCTGCAGAAGTTCTTGCTACCACTGCGGTTAAGGTTGCTGCTCGTCGTTTCGGAATAATCACCCCATGTGCGCCAGCTAGGTTAGCTGTTCTAATAATTGCTCCTAAATTGTGCGGGTCTTCAATCCCATCTAGAAGTAAGATAAATGGCGGCTCATCCTTAGCTTTAGCTGCCGCTAAAATATCTTCTACGCTAGCATAATCATATGCCGCTGCTATAGCAATAACACCTTGATGCTTATGAGTCTCTGATAATGTATCTAAACGCTCCTTAGGAACGAAATTAATAATGGTATCATGCTTTTTCGCTTCTCTAACAATCGTCCTAATTGGGCTGTCTTGACAACCATCAAGGATAAATAACTTATCAATACTTTTGCCCGCTTTAAACGCTTCCATTACGGCATTGCGACCTTCTATTCGATTCTCATTTACAAATTCTGTTTCTGCTTTTACCCTATTTTGATTTTCATTTTTCATTTTTCTTTTCCTTAATTTCCATTGCATCGACATGTTCAAAAGCGTTCATTTTATTGCTTATTCGCTCATACCTAAGCTTCATCTTCTGTTGCTAAGCCTAGTTTAATCAAATCAACAATTCTTTCGAATTGATTAGTCAAATATAGATAGCCCATCACTGCCTCAAAGCCTGTCGCTCGACGATAATCAGCGGTACTAGCATTCTTGGCGACACTATTTGACTTAGCATTACGCCCACGCTTATAAATATAACCTTCTTCCTCGCTTAAGTGTGACTTTAACTTCTTAATCATCTCTGATTGCTTAGTCGCCTTTACTAGCGTACTAACCTTATTATGTAATTTACTCGCTTGGCAATTACCTTCACTAACAATAATTGTTCGGATAAACAAATCATAAATGCCATCGCCAATATATGCTAATGTCAGTGGTGAATAAGTTCTAATATCGACTTTATTAAGATTGAATTGTTCTCTAAGATATTCTATGCTCTTTTCCATTTCACCCCTTCTCTGGTATCTTCAAGCACGATTCCTTGCGCCAATAACTGATCGCGAATCTCGTCTGCTCGCGCAAAATCACGCTCCGCTCTGGCAGTTTGACGCTGGCTAATTAAAGCTTCTATTTCTGCTTCTAAATCCTCTACCTCGCGATTGACAATCAAGCCAAGAATATCACTTAGGCTTTCTATCGCTGCTAATAGTACACTCGCATATTCTTTGGAACTTTGCTCATCAACGGTTGTATTGGCATACTTAACCAATTCAAAAATCACCGAAATGGCATCCGCCGTATTAAAGTCATCATCCATAGCTTCATCAAAACGTTGTTTATATTCTAGGATTTTGCTTGCATTTGCTACCTCACTGTCGCTCATTGCCACTTTGGTTGTCATCGCCATTATCGCCTTTAGATTATCAACCGCTGTAATAATCCTTTCTAAGGCATTCTTCGAAGCTTCCATAATATCTTCGCTAAAATTAAGCGGGCTACGATAATGTGCACTCAACATGAAGAATCGAAGAATCTGCAAATCATATCTCTCGCCAATTTCTCTAACTGTAAAGAAATTCCCTAGTGATTTAGACATCTTGCGATTATCGATATTTAAAAAGGCATTGTGTAACCAGTATTTAGCAAATTCTACGCCATTACAACATTCACTTTGTGCAATCTCATTTTCGTGGTGTGGGAATACTAAATCTTCACCACCAGCATGAATATCAATTGCTTCGCCTAGATATCGCTTCGCCATAACCGAACACTCAATATGCCACCCTGGACGCCCTTCACCCCACGGTGATTGCCAAGCTGGTTCACCTTCCTTTTTAGGCTTCCATAAAACGAAATCAAGCGGATCTTCCTTTTGCTCTTCACCAGTCACTTTAATATCACGACCACCGCTACGTAAATCATCTAGATTTTTGTGTGATAGCTTACCATATTCAGCGAATTTGCGAGTTCTAAAATAGACGGTACCATTAACTTCGTATGCATAGCCATCTGCTATCAGCTTACTTATCATCTCTATCATACCAGCGATTTCTTGAGTTGCTTGTGGATGCGTTGTCGATGGTCTAACATTCATATCTGCCATATCCTTCTTGCATTCGGCAATGTATCTTTGTGATATTGCTTCTGGCGAAACACCTTCTTCAATGGCTTTTTTAATTATTTTATCATCTACATCTGTGAAATTCGAAACAAAATTAACGTCATATCCCTTATGCTCCATATATCGTCTAACCGTATCAAAGACAATCATCGGACGGGCATTACCAATATGAATGAAGTTATATACTGTTGGTCCACACACATACATCTTCACCTTCCCTGCTTCCAATGGAATAAATTCTTCTTTTTGTTTATTTAAGGTATTATATACTTTCATCATCTTGCCCTTTCCTTCTTACGCTTTATTAATTGTCTGTAATTGCTGTTCTATGTCACTAAGGCGGTTGGTAAGTTCGGTATTAGTTTTCTTAAGTAATTCAATGTCGTTAAGTATTGGGTCTGGCAAATGGCAATGGTCCATACTTTGCCTTGGTATTCGCTCATTTTCTTGCTTAACTACTCTACCTGGAATCCCAACCACAGTCGAATTAGGCGGTACTTCTTCAAGTACGACCGAACCTGCCCCAATCTTAGAATTCTCACCTACGGTAAAGGAGCCAATCACCTTTGCTCCCGCACTAATCATTACATTGTCCTTGATAGTCGGATGTCGCTTGCCTGTTTCTTTGCCATTCCCACCCAAGGTAACACCTTGATAAATAGTTACGTTGTCGCCAATGATGGTCGTCTCACCAATAATAACACCACTGCCGTGATCAATGAAAAAGCCTTTGCCAATCGTTGCTCCCGGATGAATCTCGATTCCCGTATTACGAACAGCTCTTTGTGAAATCAAGCGAGCTCTAAAATAGTGTCCCTTTTTATATAGTTTATGTGCTTTTCTATATTTAAGCATAACCCGAAAACTCGGATATAGCAAGACTTCTAGTGGCGATTTGATCGATGGGTCACGTTCCTTAATAACGTCAAACTCTTCTTTAAGATGTTTTATGAATTTCATCCTCGTATCCCTCCTAACATTTTCTTTGATGAAATAAGTCCTTTTTGATAAACATAATAGAACCGCGGATAATCTCGTCCCTTAATTAAGAGACGAATTTATCCGCGGTTCCACTCTTTTGGAGAAATTACTCCCTCCACTCGTGGCACTTAACGCGTGCAAAACGTAACAAGATACTTAATTCACCTGTCAAGCTCTTAGGCGCACTTCTTTATCCTTCTATCTAGGACAGCTTACAGCCGCTGGCTGTCCCTCTCTGGTGACTTCTAGATAAATACTCTTCCTCGTCATCGCTTTTGTTCTTATGTATATAGTGTATGAAAAAATATGCCATTTGTCAACAAGCTTGTTTCATTAATCCACTAAATATTTTTTGCCAATTCGCATAATAATCAATGCAACTAAAAACAAAAAGATTAGGGATAAGATAGCAAACGAACTACGACCCGTAAGCAACTTTGTCACACCATAAAGAGCTGGTCCAATGATAGCCGCAAACTTCCCGAAGATATCAAAGAAACCGAAGAATTCACCAGCATTTTCTGGTGGCACAATCTTACCAAAATAACTGCGTGAAAGCGCTTGAATCCCGCCTTGTACCGTTCCTACCATAATCGCCAATACCCAAAATAGAATAAGTGCAATCTCAACGCCAAACCACTGCTCTTCTAGACCAAAGCCCATAAAAAAGCCAACAATACAAACGCCAAGATATATCATGACTGCCATTCGCAACATCTTCAAGGAACCAATTTTACGACCTAGATTCCCAAAGAGGATTGAACATGGAAATGCAACTAGCTGTGTTACTAACAATGCTAATATCATTCCGGTTGCATCAAGTCCTAACGTTGCCCCATAAGCTGTCGACATCGTGATAACTGTCCCTACACCATCGATATAAAAGAAATATGTGATTATAAAAAATAAAATTTTCTTATCCTTGACTATCTTTCTAGCAGTCTTAGCAATATTCCCCAAAACTTCCTTCGAAATACCGCTATCAGGCTTTTGGATTCCATTAACCTGCTTAACATTTCTAAGAAAGGGAATGGTAAAGACTAACCACCACACTACTGTAATTCCTATTGATACACGAACTGGCATGCTTCCTGTTAATCCAATTCTATCACCGAATTGAATCAGCCCAATGCTAATTATAAAAGGTATTGTACTCCCGCCGATATAGCCATAGGCAAAACCGTAGGCTGATATCTTATCCATCCTATCCTTGGTGGTAACATCTGGCAAGAAACTATCATATACCAAAATGCCAGCATTAAAAGCCATGTGTGAAACAGCATAGCTGACCATTAACCAAATCCAACTATCAGTAACCGCGGCTAATGTCGTAAATGCCAATGCCACCCCTAAAAAAGCAACAAACAACTTTTTCTTATATCCAAAATAATCTGCTACAGCACCAATTAACGGTGCCCCGATAGCCGTTAATAGCATTGCTATCGATGTTGCAATACTCCACCAGTAATCACCTGCTTGCCCAGCGGCTTTCGCTACTGTTGAAAAATAAATCGGAACCACTGCTGCCATCATAATTGTCGCATAAACAGAATTAGCCCAATCATATAAAATCCAACTTTTTTCTTGCTTCGTCATCTTCATAATGCCACCCTCTCTTTTACCGCCAAGCTTTTATTTTAGCAATTCTTTTCTTACCTCTTTAGTCTTTGGCATATCTAGACCCAATATTTGACAAGCGAGCGGGGCAATATCCAAAAGACTGCCACCTTCACTAATTACATCATTTTTGAAGTCTGGACCACTACCCATATAAAACACCTCGTAATTATCGTAGTCAAGAGGATATCCATGATTCGCCTTTTCGTATGAAGGAAAATTACAAACTTCGTACCCTACTTTTACACAAAAGCCAAATTCAGCGTAATTCCGTCCCGCTACCTTTAATTCTTCTTCGGTTAAAAAACGGTTGAATCCTTCTAATTTAGCTGTCTGCTCCTTAACTGCCATGACCTTGTCACTACTCAAATTCACATTGCAAAAAAAGGCGCTTCCGCCACAGCTTTCAAAGTAACAGCTTGTATCTTCATAGCCATCTACTGTCTCACTTATAAAGCCAAATTGCTCACTTAATAATTTATTAGGGAAGATTTGTTGTTCAGATGGCAATTGCGCATGGTCCGAAAAAATTATCACATTGCAATCTTTTTCAATTGCCTTTAGTAGAATTCCTAAATTATTATCAAGTGCTTCAAAGGCTTGGTTAAGTCTCGGGCTATCTACACCATATTGATGACAAAAAGTATCGTAAGCCGTAAAATGTACTAACGCCAAATCAGGAGTATACCATTTTAAGATATCGCGCATACAAGCAGTGGTGAAATTATCTAAGGCTGGCTGTTTAATCCCATCTATTAAATGTCTATGCCGTAGAAACAGCTTGATTTGGAGTAGCTTACTGCCATTTCTTAAGTTTGTCAGTAATTGGCTCTGCTTATAGCCTGCCATTGATTCAGGCACATTCCATTTAATCCCTTTTGCCTTGCCAGTTACTGGCCATAGCACCGCCGCTGTCTTAAGACCTCGCTCATGTGCTGCCGCCCATAAGGTCTTGACCTTGATTCGTTTGGCATCATACCACCACCTTGGATATCGCAACGGCTCTCTATCCGTATTATTAATCAATCCATGTTCACATGGCTCAACGCCAGTTACTACCGAAGTATGAACTGGATAGGTGTTTGATAAAAAGACTGATTTGACATTACGAACAATAGCACTTCGCCCTGCTATATCGGCAAAATTAGGATATTGCAAAAGTCGATTAAATTCTTTGTCACCGACTGCATCGAGACTGATTATCAATAATTTCTTCACATTCTTTACTCTCCCACTTTCATTTTATTGCTGCTTGCAACAACCACTACAAGAATCACATCCCGCCGTTATTTCGCGATCATCATTCATACTATCAAAGGCTGAGCTGATTGAGCAAATCGCTTGTGCTGAAATCCCCGCCAAATCACCAGTAAAACCTAGACCCTCTTCTGTCGTCGCTTTGATATTTACTTGTTCTTTGGAAATCCTAAGCGCCCTAGCGATATTACTAATCATTGCTTCAATATACGGTGCTAGCTTTGGTTGTTGCGCAATAATCGTTGCATCAATGTTATTGATTATATATAGCTTCTCTTCTAATAGCTTACCAACTTCTCCAAGCAACTTAATACTTGATATTCCTTTATATTGCTCATCTGTATCTGGAAAATGATAACCAATATCTCTAAGTGCTGCCGCTCCTAATAAAGCGTCCATAATTGCATGTACCACTACGTCGGCATCAGAATGTCCTAACAAACCCTTTTCACAGGCAATATCCACGCCACCTAAAACAAGCGCCCTGCCTGTTACTAATCTATGAACATCATAACCCATTCCTACTCGCATGATAAACTCCCTTCTTTTTATTATATTTTTCTTTTCCAATCATAACCCATTTATCCAAAGAACACAATAAAACGCCCCTACAGACAACATCTATAGGGGTTTAGTAGTAGCGAGAAAGGGATTTGAACCCCCGACACTACGGGTATGAACCGTATGCTCTAGCCAACTGAGCTATCTCGCCAAATATGTAATTATCGCTTAAATAAATTAAACGAGTGGGACCTACAGGGCTCGAACCTGTGACCCTCTGCTTGTAAGGCAGATGCTCTCCCAGCTGAGCTAAGATCCCAGTTAATCGTGCACAAGTTTGAACTTGCTTTGCTATTATACAATTTACTATAGGTAATTGTCAAGATTAATTATAAATTTTTTCAATATTTTCAAAAATCGTTGATTGCCAAAGCAAATTCTAGGTTTGGGATAAGTATTTGATACTGCAAATGATTATCCAACTAATACCGAAAAGCACCCCCCCCACTACTGTTTTCGTAGCGGGAGTATTATTTTTTTCTTTTAACTACGGCGTCTTCTTCTCCCCACCAATATGATTATCACACCAAGCGACACCACTATCACTCCTAGGATACGAACTATCTCATTTGTATCACCAGTGTTCACATTACCACCCTTACTTGGGGTTTGTTTGAAAATATTTGGTTTGGGCGGATGCGTTAGTTTTGGCGTTGATGTCACGGTGACTATTGGGGTTGGTATTGGCGTCATAGTGACTATTGGTGTTGGCATTGGTGTCACGGTGACCATTGGGGTTGGCGTTAGCGTCACAGTGACTATTGGTGTCGGCGTTGGTGTCACGGTAACTATTGGGGTTGGTGTTGGTGTCACGGTGACTATTGGGGTTGGCGGCGTTGATTTAGTATTTTCTGCAACCAACTTTAGTCCTAAATCTTGCGGCATCTCGAAAATCCCATCCTTATATCCAACACTGGCTCCTATCGAAAACAATTCGAACGAGCCAATATCATACCCGCTGGCTGCCATTACCTCAGAAATCTTATAAAATCTATCATTTAATCCTTGCCAACGACCTGACCCGTTAGCATCTGTCATTAGCTCAGAATCACTAATTTCCACCCACACCCCTGCGTTATTGTCCTGTCTAACGTCTTCAATCGTTGTTTCATCACCCATATATCTTTGCATTTTCAGCTTTACACCAGCAATCGGTTCCTGCGATTCGGAGTCAGCCTTTAGAATAAATAGTTCACCTGGACTTACTTGAATACTGGCAACAGTTCGATGATATGTCGTCGCAATTGATGATTCTTTTACCTCGCCTTCATCGTATGTCATAATTGCTTTATTTTCAATTTTTTTGGTTGGCAAATCCAAATCGGTGGCACGCCACTTCGCAACTGTCGACATCGTAAATACATAATCCCAAACTTTCATATCATCCTTGTAAACATTTCCAGCTAGGGATAACCAATTTCCGGCTCTTTCTATGCCTGTGATATTCGGAATAGTTTCATATTTTGTCGATTCTAGATTCTCTTTTAGATATGCTTCCATTGAATGATACTCTTTGTTAGGATACTTGTTCGAAAGATGCTTTCCTCGTTCATTGTAAATATCCAGAAATGTATTATCGGTCGGCAGATTTCCTAAGTTAAGAATAATTATTCTGTCATTATAGACGCCCAGACTTGGCGCTTGCGCAGCTATCACCTTACCATAAAAGGTTTCATAACTTTCACCCGCTTCTGGCATAACCTGGTTTATATCTATATCGACACTATGTTCTTCGTTTGCCCCTTGAACAACATCGCCATGCTCATTCACCGTCGGTCCTTTTAATAATATTGCTAGTCCGAATTCACCATCACCTTGTAACTCGATTCCCTCTGGTAACTCATCAACAATCACAACATTACTTTTTTCATATCCCACATAATTTTCATCATTTACTTTTTCCTTAAACCATTTCGCATAGCTTGTGGCATTGACCCAAAAGTAGTATTGGCCGATTGTATTGCCACTATACATCTTTGCCCCTTTGGTCATATCTGGTTCGGGGTCTAAGCCGATTCCAAGCCCCGTCCATTCAGCATTAATCTTAAAATTAATGTCTACGTCGCCGACATTTAACTGCCCTTCTTCATCAAATGTTTTTTGAACATTTATCTGAGCTCGGGTCTTAAATATTCCATCTTGTAAGTTCGAACCCTCGCCGATAGCGGTCTCACTCAAAGTAAGCTTAACTGTTTTATCCGTTGCCGAAACTTCCCAGGTTCCATAGCCATTATTTAAAGCTCCACTTCCGCCAACATATGCCACATATTCAGCCAAAGTCAATGGAAAAATCAAATAATCACCAGCTGCCCACCCTGCGGTATTAGCAGCTCCCCACCTTGCTTCCAATTCAAAACTGGCATTACCTTTCGGAATTTTTAGTACGCCATCACTTCCTGCTAAGGAAACGTCCTGTACATCTACACCACCTGCAATAATCGGATGGGTCCCAATTTTCAACTCAAATACTTCAAAGAACACTCCCGCTTCACTAGTTCTATCAACCCCACCTACTCTAGGTGCCCTAGCTAGTAATAATTGCTCCTTGAACAATTGCTTATCAACAACTGGTTCCGCTATGTGTTCTTCCGTTGGTTCTTCTATTGGTTCTTCTATTGGTTCCTCTATTTGTTCCGCTATTTGTTCCGCTATTGTTTCTGCCGTCTTTTCCACTAGCATTGGCTCATTTTCATCTATCAATACTTCTTTTGTTTCTGCCACACCATTTGCATCACCAAATACACCCATCGTCATTGTCGGAAATGTCATTATTACAACCATACACGCAATCAATAACCATGCTGTCACTTTCTTAATGTCTCTCATCGAATTGCTCCTCCTTAATTCTTTTACCGCCACTAGCCGCCAGATAAAACTTAAGTTTAATCCGGGAAAAAGTCGTACTTTTTTTGCCCTTTTTCAAGCGTAAAATATCCGTTTTTAACGGCTTTACTACTATAACTTAGATGGAGAAAAAAGTACACCTTTTTCCCACACTTTTTCACGCTTTTTATTTAATATATTTTAAATTATTTTTTCATTTTAGCCGTTTGATTTGTCCCCTAAAACAATAGTTAAACCGCAATAATATATTTATTATCGGTCATCTATAACTTGGCAATTTAAAAGCACCCGCAAATCGCGGATGCTTCATAATTATCATATCTATCCTTTTATTTAAAATACCCAACCCCCGACTCAAAGACCTTAATATCTTGTTCGCCATAAATATTAATCGCTACCGCTTCACCGCGACGTTCTGAATGAGCCATCTTACCAAATACTCGGCCATCTGGACTAGTAATCCCTTCAATCGCGGCATATGAACCATTGACATTAAATTCTTCATCCATTGATACATTGCCATTAGCATCACAATACTGGGTGGCTACCTGACCATGGGCAAACAACTTTTTAAGCCATTCTTCATTAGCGACGAAGCGTCCTTCGCCATGTGAAGCTGGATTGGTGTAAACTCGTCCTAATTCCGCCTGTGCCAACCATGGTGATTGGTTAGACACAACTTTGGTATACACCATTTTCGAAATATGGCGACCAATCGTATTATAGGTCAGGGTTGGGGAATCTGTCTGTTGCCCAGATATCTCACCATATGGCACTAGTCCTAATTTAATCAAGGCCTGAAATCCATTGCAAATACCTAGGGCTAACCCATCTCGTTCATTGAGAAGCTTCATTACTGCTTCCTTGAGCTTTGCATTTCTAAAGGCTGTTGCAAAAAATTTGGCTGAACCGTCTGGCTCATCACCTGCCGAGAAACCACCTGGGAACATAATAATCTGGGCTTCATTAATCGCTTGCTCAAAGATATTTACCGAATCCAAAATATCCGCTTCCGTTAAATTTTTAAAGACTTTGGTAACAACCTTGGCTCCTGCCTGCTCAAAGGCCTTCGTACTGTCATACTCACAGTTCGTTCCTGGGAATACCGGAATGAAGACTGTTGGCTTAGCAATTTTATGCTTACAAATATGCACTTCTTTTGCTTGATACAGTTGACTTTTGATACCCTTAGTATCATCAGTACCCGTCGTTCTAAAGACGCTTTCTAACGTCCCCGTCCATGCTGCTAGCGCCGCTTCTATGGTAATTGTCACATCGCCAAATTGAAATGCTGCTTCGTCAGTCACTTCACCAATCACTTTATGAGCTACACTTAGCGCCGCGACATCAGATGTTTCACAAATGATGTCCCCAAAGCCTGGGGCAAATAAATCTTTGGCGCTAACATGGTCATTTAGCTTAACCCCTAATTTATTACCAAAGGCCATCTTGCTTAGGGCCACCGCAATACCATTTCTATCTAGGGCATATGCCGCTACTATTTTGCCAGCCTTCATATCAGCATGTAGTCGCTCATACAGCTTCGTTGCGGCTTCATATTTGGGTAAATCATATTCGTCTTTATCTAATTTAAGCCAGATTAAGTTATTTCCCGCCTGCTTAAGTTCGGGTGTCACGATATCCTGCTGCTTAGCAATATCTATGGCAAATGACACTAATGTCGGCGGAACATCCATTTCGTTAAAGGTTCCTGACATACTATCCTTACCACCAATTGATGGTAAGCCAAAGCCCAGCTGGGCTTCATAGGCACCTAGGAGGGCGGCAAATGGCTGACTCCATCTACTTGGGTCTTCGGACATCCTTCTAAAATATTCTTGAAAGGTAAAACGAATTTTCTTATAATCGCCACCGGTGGCAACAATTCGCGCTACCGATTCAACTACGGCATAAGTGGCGCCATGGTATGGGCTCCAGCTTGATAAATATGGGTCAAAACCATAACTCATCATCGTCACGGTATTTGTTTTACCATTTTGGACTGGCACTTTAGCGACCATTGCCTGTGTTTCCGTTAGCTGGTGTTGACCACCATATGGCATCAAGACACTACCGGCGCCAATTGAACTGTCGAACATCTCAACTAGACCCTTTTGCGAACAGGCATTTAAGTCTTTAAGGGTTGCCAGCCACTTTGTTCGAACATCATCTACTTCATCAGCGACCAATACATTATCAGCTTTAACGGGAATATCAACTAAGACCTCGGTCTCTTGGTGTGCTCCGTTGGTATCCAAAAACGCCCGTGATACGTTAACTATTTCTTTGCCACGCCATTCTAAGATGAGCCGCGATTCCTTCGTTACTGTTGCTACTTCTACCGCTTCTAAATTCTCTTCATTAGCATATTCCAAAAATTTAGCAACATCCTTCGGGTCAATCACCACCGCCATTCGCTCTTGTGATTCTGAAATAGCGATTTCTGTGCCGTCAAGGCCAGCATATTTCTTAGGTACCTTATCAAGGTTGATTTTCAGACCATCCGCTAATTCACCAATCGCTACTGATACCCCACCAGCACCAAAGTCATTACATTTCTTGATTAAACAGCTGACTTCTTCACGTCGAAAGAGGCGTTGGATTTTTCGTTCGGTTGGCGCATTACCTTTTTGTACTTCCGCCCCGCAGGTTTCAATTGATTCTTCGGTATGAACCTTGGAAGAGCCCGTCGCTCCACCACAACCATCGCGACCAGTCCGACCACCTAATAAGATGATAATATCGCCGGGGTCAGAAGTTTCCCGAATCACCGCACGCCTGGGGGCGGCTCCCATAACTGCGCCGATTTCCAGTCTCTTAGCGGCATAATTAGGATGATATATTTCTTTAACATAGCCAGTTGCCAACCCGATTTGATTACCATATGAACTATAACCATGGGCTGCTCCACGAACTAATTTCTTTTGTGGCAGTTTACCCTTCATCGTCTCTTGAACCGATACAGTCGGGTCTGCTGCTCCCGTCACACGCATTGCTTGATATACATAAGTCCGACCCGATAGGGGGTCACGAATCGCCCCACCGAGACAAGTTGCCGCTCCCCCAAATGGTTCAATCTCGGTTGGATGGTTATGAGTCTCATTTTTAAAATTAATTAACCACTCTTCGTCTTGGCCATCAACATCTACTGGCACTACGATACTACAAGCGTTAATCTCTTCTGATTCTTCTTGGTCGTCTAACTTACCTTCAGCCTTTAGTTTGCGCATTGCCATCAGGGCCAAATCCATTAGACAAACAAATTTATCATCGCGCCCTTTAAAGATAACTGCTCGGTCATTCAAATATTTCTGATATGTGTCTATCATTGGCTTTTGGTAATCACCCTCTTTGAAGGTGATATTCTTAAGCTCTGTGGAAAATGTCGTATGCCGGCAGTGGTCTGACCAATAGGTATCAAGCACGCGGATTTCCGTCATTGACGGGTCACGTTTTTCTTCATTTTTAAAATATCCTTGAATATGTAAAAAATCTTTAAAGGTCATCGCCAAGCCAAGTGATAAATAAAGTTCTTGCAAATCGCTTTCTGGCATTGCTATCAAGCCATCAAAAACCTTAACATCTTCTGGTTCATCAAAAGTGATATCTAAGGTCGCTGGCTTAGTAAAATCTATCTCTCGTGAATCGACTGGGTTAATACAGTGATTCTTAATCGCAACTAATGCCGCTTCATCGATGTCACCTTTGATTACATAGGTCATCGCTGAGCGGATAATTGGCTTTTCATCTTCTTTTAAAAATTGGATACACTGAACCGCTGAATCGGCTCTTTGGTCGAACTGACCGGGTAAGAATTCTACAACAAATGCCTGCTCATCGGCGGCAAGGGGAAACGCTTCTTGGTATAAGATATCAACTGGCGGTTCCGAGAAGACACATGTGCCTGCTTTATCGAAAATATTATCGGAAATATTCTCCACATCATAACGAATCAGAACACGAACATCCGTAACATTATCAATCTCTAAATAGCCCTTGATTTCTTCCTTTAATTCCTTGGCTGCAACCGCAAAATCTGCTTTCTTTTCCACATAAACACGCCTTACATTGCTCATAAAAGTATTCCCACCCTTTCCAAATTATAAGAAGTTTTCTACACCTTATAATTTATCACAATTCTAGTCATAAAGCTAGTTCATCTTCACTGCTACTTAGTCCTTTTCAAGTTACTAAAACATTGCTTTTCCATTTTAATTCTCCCAATGCTCTATTATGGATGTAATTCTTGTCAATAAGCAAAAGGCTTCCTGCACACTCGTGCATAGGAAGCCTTGTTTCATTTATTTAAAAAGTATGTCATATAAAGCAAAACACTTCTCAATTATTAACTTATTCAGCTATGTCACCATCAACGAAAGTTATTCCGTCCACTATCTCCAATCCATCAATTTCTATGGAAGCATTGCCTGGAAATGCAAATGTCAGGTCATACCCCTTCGCATTAAATTCCGCTGTCGTTCCATCACCCGTAAATACTGCTGTGTTGGTGTTAAAGATTATATCTTCATCTTCCGAGTTAACACTTGCTTGAATAATCGTAAATTCAAAACTTGTATCTGCAACATTTGAGATTGTGACACTATAGTAAGTATCTTCTTCTCCTTGCATAGCACGAACATCATTGTAGTCACCTTCATCTAATTCAAAAGACTTCTTAACCCCTGTCGGTTGGTCTTCATCTGGGTCTTTGGTTGGCTTTGGTGTACTCTTTGGTTCAGATGTGCTCTTTGGTTCTTGGGTTTCCTTTGGTTCAGATTCTTCTTCTGGCTTAGCGTCCTCTTTTGGTTCAGACTCTGTTTTAGGTGCCTCTTGTTCTTTCGCTTCTTCTGTTACCGTTGGTTCTTTGACATTTTCGTTCACATTAATTGTACATCCTGATGCAAATAACGAAAGCATCATNGCCCCAATAACCGCTGCTATGTTTCTTCTTTTCATTATAATATCTCCATTCCACTATAGTTTTATTAACTCTACCTTAANCCATAATTCAACTTCTGTCAAATGACAACATTTAAAACCGCAAAAAGAAACCACCAATAGTTCCCGCTATTGGTGGTTTTGTGTTTGCTCTAATGGATATTTTATTTCTTTGCCTATAATTATNCTAAGCTATTTCCTTTACCTATCGCACTACCTAATAACCATGAGTCACATAAATCCATTCTGAATCTTTATCATTTCTCCTTAATGTAAAACCCCAATCCTCTCTTCTACCGTCTTTTTCATTAAGCACAGGATCATCTCGCAACCATACATCATCAGCATCGCCCTTAAGTATTAATAGCTGCCCATCTTGCAATTCATGCTGTTCTAGCATATGAGGAGCATCCCATAAATACATATCTTTGTCAAAACGTAAGTTAGAAATAGTGATTCCCGACCCTCCTTCTTCAAAATATTTGTAAATCGTTTGTTTTGCCATTTCTATTTCTTCTTCTGTGAAAGTATAGCTTAATAAACTTTCTTCTTGGATTTCCGTTTCATCTGCTGTTTCATCTGCTTCTATAAGTATTTCTTCATTGGTCACAACTTCTTCACTCGTCAATATTTCCTCTTGAAAATGTTCTTGCCTCTTTCCACATGAACTTATAAATAATCCTATACACATTAAAAACATCATTAAAATAGTTTTTTTCATGAATTTCCACCCTTCTTCCTTAACTCTGAGAGTCATACATAAACTCTTTTGTTGCCATATTTATACTTTTTTAACTTCTAATGTAATTTTAACACAGCTTTTAGTTAATGTGTATACCTTTTAACTCACTGTAATCTGACCAACTTCTCACAAAAATCTTCCCTTAGTTACCTTCCTTAAGCTTGAATTTCTAAAACAATCGGTTATAATTAGAAACAGTACAGCTTTTAAAGTAACATTCGCAAAAGAGGCTGATAGGAAGAATGACCACTTAAAATAATACCGCACTACGTTTTTAATATCTGCATCTCTCTATTATCTTTGCAAGAAGTGGTTTGACAGTGATGATAGCGACAACATTTAAAACCGCAAAAAGAAACCACCAATAGTTCCCG
>JGI994J12354_10000125_pt1 | contig 69738 bp, 53 predicted proteins | sample IntmicLarv3ML3BL_FD_12354 | JGI IMG/M metagenome (IMG submission 12354) | reverse complement strand
ATTCCCAAAGGAACAGCTTTTACCTCTATGGTTATTGTTGCTTAGTGCAAAAGCAAAAGAAACAGATTTTTTATCTTTTTATGATGAAGAAGTTTTGTGTGGTTTTGCTTATGTCACTACGATTGGAGATATATCATTTGTTGTATACTTGGCGGTTTTCCCCAGTTTGAGGTCGAAAGGGTATGGAAGTGCTATTTTAAATAAAATTCAATCAATGCACAAAGCACATAAGATGATTCTTTATATTGATAGATGTGATGAAAAGGCGTTAGATTATGAGAAATGTTTAAAACGAAAGAAGTTTTATATAAAAAACGGATACGTGGAAACGGGATACCTCGTAGAGACACGAAAAGTAATTCAAGAAATTTTAATAAAGAATGGAGTATTTGATAAAGAAGAGTTTATACAATTTTTCAAAATACAAAGTAATGGATTGATTAAACCAAAACTATTTAAAATAGAAGAGTAGTAATACGCTAAAATAACCATTGCTACTAGGACAATATGTATCAAGAAGCAGGTTTATGATTATTTCAAAGGGAGTGGCTATGCTAATTTGGTATTTGGCAGTAAGTAAGGAAAGGCGTTGTAGTGTTGAAATACAAGTGGTGGTAACCAAGAAGTTTCTGACTCGTGGATGTATACTACAATATCAATATACATGGAAAGACTAGTAATAGAAAGGTTTCGGCGGGCTTATAGGCAACGATATATCATGAGGGCGAACCAATAAATATACGGCTTAACTCATCTAACCCACAAGAAATCATAATTATGGATATTCTTAAAGGAAATGGCACAAAGCTGGCGAGTAATGCAATCGCTGGCAGGGATATCTTTGTAGTAGTAGGATTGTTTACTATCTTGTTATAGTGATATTTGAATTCTGTTACCTAGATTAGGCCGCCATGTAAAAGAGAGCATAGACAAGGAGTGTACCACAATGAATAATGAAATGGATGTGGATAAACAAGCAGAGATTTTAAAAGAACTTGGTTTATCTGATATATCAGAAGATGCAGTTGTTTCAACGAAAAGAATGTTAGAATATAGGTCACTGGAGGTAGTTGAAGCGAGTGAACTGATTGCAGTATTGTTGATGTATTCGGCGCGTGGTGATTATGATTATGCTACAGGAGTATGGACACCAATATCTTCTCATGTTTATAGTTTTGATGTGGAAGTATTTGATATTGAAAATATGTATTCACTTTTTTTTCAAGGCATTATGTCTATCAATAACAGTGAATTTGCGATTTCCAATGTAGTTGAAGATATGAGTGGTGTAAATCAAGAGACAGGACAGGGCGAAAGAAAAGTCAGTTTCTTATATAACGGACTGACACAACTATTTATTGCAAATGGTAATTTCGATTGGTTTGATGTGAAAGTAATTGATTTTGTCAACGATATTTTAGCACAAAATGGCAATCAGAAAAAGCTGTATAGCTTTAGTGATGGATACCAAGAGTGCATTATTTTTTATTGTACAGAAGAGTGGGCAAGGGAATTTACAGCAAAAACTGGTTGTGTGTTAGCGCCAAGTACAAATTAAACGAGTATAATGACACATTATTGTGACAGGAGTCGTACTCTCATCAACAAGAAGTAAACAGGATTTAGTAGAAAAAGAATATCAAATGCTTCTAAAGAACCTTGACCTAAACAACGACAAATCGGACTAAGAAATTCCGGTAACTATGGCAACAAAATAAAAAATTATGGCGGACAGGTTCTGCTATCTCAATGTAGAAAAAAGTGAGGTTGTTGAAAAATGAATCAAAATATTATCACTAAAGCTATCGAAATTATTGAAAAAAATTCTGTTCAAGGCGGCGAGTTTAGCGAGCAGTTTTGCGTACTTTCGCTGATTGATGCCGAGGGGTTTCCAACAGCGTCAGTCATAACACCATCAAAGGCTGAGGGCATTAACTGGCTCACATTTGCCACTTTCCTTGATAACAATAGAGCAAAAAGAGTTGCAAATTGCAATCGTGCCAGTGTTTGTTTTGCATCTGGCGAGTATTGTGTCAATTTGGTCGGCGAAATAGAAATTATTACATCTGCAGATGTAAAGTGCGAAATGTGGTATGATGGGCTTTATTCCCATATCGCAGGTATGGATGACCCAAATTACTGTGTGTTGAGGTTCACCACAAAACGCTACAAACTTTTTATAGACGGTGAGGATGTTGAGGGTGTAGTATAAGTGGTCTAATAAAAATAATGAACCAACATCTGAACAGGTCAAAGGGGTTCTGGAAGTATAACTAAAGTACATAAATAAGAACTTATAGGAGGAAAAAACATGGCAAGACCAACAACGAAAGAAGATTTAATAAAAGTTGGAAACGAGCAATTCTCCAAAATATGGAAATTGATAAATGATCTTACAGATGAGGAGCAAAGGGGAAGATTTGATTTTGAGGGAAAAGAAGCACATTGGAAAAGAGATAAAAATATAAGAGATATTCTTATTCATCTGTATGAATGGCATCAATTATTTTTGAGTTGGGTGTTGGCCAATAAAAATGGTGAAGCGAAACCGTTTCTAAGAGAGCCTTATAATTGGAAAACGTATGGAGATATGAATGTGGAATTTTGGGAAGAACATCAAAATACCTCCTATGAAAATTCAGTAGCAATGCTAAAAGAAAGCCATCAGAAGGTAATTGCTATCATCAATCCATTTTCAAATGAAGAATTATTCACTAAAGGGGTATTTTCATGGACGGGTGGTTCAACGCTTGGAAGTTATGGGGTATCGGTTACAGCAAGTCATTATGATTGGGCAATCAAGAAACTTAAATTATACAAGAAAGAATTGGGGAAATAAAGGATTAGGTATGAATGATAGGTTTATTCAAAAAGTTTTTATAGATTGGAATAAAATAGAAGCGAGTTCATTTTTGCGATCCATTGAGGCGCTTCATAACCTGCACGAGGTGGAATTTAAGAAAAATATTACGTTCTTTGTGGGGGAAAATGGAACTGGTAAATCTACGTTATTAGAAGCTATAGCTGTATCCTATGGATTTAATCCAGAAGGTGGTACACTAAATTATAGATTTAGTACTTATGATGAAGTTTCCAAATTCAGTAAAGCAATTTCAATCGCGAAAGGAGTTCGCCAAGGAATTACCAATTATTTTTTTAGGGCAGAAATTATTTCTTTTGAAAATGGGAAGATAGAAAACTGTAATTATGAGGATACAAAAAGCTATCAAGTGACAGAGATGTTTATAAATAATCGAGAAATATTAACGGAATATTTATTGAATGAAAGTGAGAGAGAAGAATAAGGGCTTATAGGGAGGAACAAGTGAAAACATTACAAAAAATAAAAAATCTGCGAAAGCACCCATTAATTGAATTATTAAAACATAATAAAGGAAATCCAAGAACTCTAATTTTGATGGAACCTCTCTGGGGCATTCCGCACAACTTAATCGCTCCTTTTGCGACACTATATATGTATATGCAGGGAATAACGGATATTCAAATCGGATTAATGCTATCAGTTGCTATGTTTGTACAGGTATTTTTCTCTTTTTTTGGTGGTATAATTACAGATAAGTTTGGGCGTAAATACACAACCATGTTAGGTGATTTCTTTGGCTGGAGCGTTGCTTGTTTTATATGGGCGATATCAAATAACTTTTGGCTCTTTTTAATGGCAGTTTTATTTAATAGCTTTGAGCAGATTAATCAGACCGCATGGTATTGTTTATTAATTGAAGATGCAGAGCCAAAGGATCTATTAGGAGTATATACTTGGGTGAACATCGGTGGTTTAGTTGCAGTCTTTTTTGCACCAATTTCGGGGTTATTGATAAATTCTTTTACAGTGGTTCCCGTTGTCCGTGTATTGTATCTTGTTTTTGCAGCGAATATGTTTATTAAAGCAATTATTACTTTTCGGTATTGTAGTGAAACGCGGCAAGGAAAGATTCGTATGAATGAGACGAAAAATACACCAGTTTTACAGATGTTGTACGAATACAAGGATTTAATACCAAAAGTACTAAAAAATAAAGAGATTATGAAAGTAATTACTATTTTTGTAATATTACATATAACAAATCTTATCAATACCAGTTTTTTTAGCTTATATGTGACGGAAAGATTAGGTATAGCACAACGTTATCTGGCCTTTTTTCCTATTTTGAATGCAGTAGTGATGTTGATTTTCATGGTTGGAGTACAACACCGTTTGGAATTTGTGAAATTTCGGATACCGATGTGGATTGGTTTGATATTGTATGCCATAAGTACATTGCTTCTGATATTGATTCCGCTCGGTAATATGTTATTTATTATTGTGTATATTATTATTTATGTATCTGTTGCCGCAACAGCGAATGCTCTTGTATCGCCACGTAAAGATGCCTTGCTCCAGTTAAACATCAATCCGAAAGAGCGAGCTCGTCTGAATGCTTTGATTATGTCATTTACACTTGCTTTTGCGTCACCATTTGGCTCTATTGCAGGCTGGTTATCAAGTATTGACCGTCGCTTGCCATTTGTATTATCTTTTACCATTTTTATCATAGCAATCATTATTGTAGGGCGTATTCGTGATCCTGAATTTGCGAAAGGGCACGGAACAGAGGTATAAAGAAGTAGTGAAAAGGTATTTCAAATAAATTAAATTTTGAATGCGACAGCTAGATGTCATATTAAAGGTGTTATAGTTTGATTTATAAATATAAAAGGAGAATTTCAGTGCAGATTGAACGCTTGGTACAGATGATTTTTCACATAGTATATCGTGAACATGTTACAGCGAAAGAATTGGCAGATTACTTCAATGTATCGACAAGAACAATATACCGCGATATAAACATTCTATCAGTTGCCGGAATCCCTATCATATCAACGAAGGGAGCTGGTGGCGGAATCACTACAATAAATGGCTATACGATTGATAAATCATTCTTATCAGAAGAGGAGCAACAGAATATATATCACGGGTTGCAAATTTTGCAGGCGACCAAATATCCTAATGCCGAAATTGCATTAAGTAAAATTGGTACTATTTTCAGAAATGTTTCACAGCCGAGATGGTTAGAGGTCGATTTTTCATATTGGGGCAGTGATGAGGAGCAAAAAATTAGTATTTCTGAGTTGCAATATGCGATTATCAATAAGCATCGGATTAAATTCGTTTACTTTAACTCTGAATTGCAGCAGTCTAATAGAACAGTTGAGCCGTTAAGATTGGTTTTTAAGTCAAGCACATGGTATATTGTGGGATACTGTTGTAGTAAAAAAGATATAAGAATTTTTCGTATGTCGAGGATAAAAGATATCCAAGTCATGCCCGAGATATTCAAGCGCGAGCTTCCCAAAGACTATACCTTGACAGGTGAGTATCAAGATACCGAAAATATCCATATTTTTAAATTGAAATTCAAACCAGAAATCGCAGTAAGGTTATATGATGAATTTCAAGAAAAGCAGGTTTCAAGATGCCAAGATGGTGACTATTTGGTTACAGTTCAATATCCACTGAGTACTTGGACATTTAACCGTTTGTTGTCTTATGGAAAATATGTCGAGGTGATTGAACCAGAGATAGCGCGCATGATGTTAAAAGAGAGGGTTTTAGAAATAGCTAAAATATATTAGGAATATTGAATAGGAGGTGTTTGGAAAATGTCTAATGCAATTTGGTTTATATCTTACAAACTTAAGAAAGGTGCATCGGTAGAAGATTTCTTACTCGCATCAGAAAAATGTCACAATGAGGTTTTGTCTAAGCAAAAGGGGTTTATCTCTTGGGAAGTGCTTCGTGATGGTGACACATGGATTGATTTAGTGAAATGGGAAACAGCCGAAGAGGCTAAAAAAGGTGAGAGCGCTGGTGCAAATAATCCTGCTTCTCATGAATTTTATTCTTTTATAAATATGAATAGTTGTAAAATTCAAACTTACTCAGTTGAAAAAATCCACTAATCATGGTGAAAGAGAATCTTATGAATATAAAAAAAGTAACTGAAAAGAAAAAAGATTATCTTTCACTATTATTGCTGGCTGATGAAAGTGAGATAATGATAGATAAATATCTGGAACACGGTGAAATGTTTATTTTAGATGATGATGGAGTTAAAGCTGAGTGTGTGGTGACGAAAGAAGCAGCCGGCACTTATGAGATAAAAAACATCGCAGTCAGTCCTGATTGTCAAAGAAAAGGATATGGAAAATGTCTTATTGAATTTGCATTATCTTATTATCCAGATTGTGAGATTATGCTTGTTGGCACTGGGGATTGTGACTCTGCCCTCAATTTTTATCACCGATGTGGCTTTACAGAATCCCATCGGATAAAGAACTTTTTTGTAGATAACTATGCACATCCGATGTTTGAAGATGGAGAACAGTTGATAGATATGGTCTATTTAAAAAGAAAACAATGAGGTACAGCTTTAGTAGGAGATAAAAAAGAACTGAATATGCAAAAATGGGGATGTAGGAACAGTGATGTTCTTATGTCCCTTATTTTTATGATGATAAAAAAATAAACGCCCATATTTTGCGGTTGAATGAGCGACAATCTGCTTGAATGAATAAAGAGCGCATTTATAGGGAAGTATAATGTTGATGTATATGAAAAGAGAAAAAACGTGGATGATTTTTCAGCAAATGAAAGATTTTTATATTATAAAAGAAGCAGTGAGATAGATTGAGAAAATTTCCAAGGAGAGCATGTGAAAATGAAAAGGATCAATAAACCGTTTATTGTTTTAGCCTTACTTATGATTGTGGCGGTCATAGGTCTAAAGATGACTGAAATCTTCGCTCAGATTACAATTAATGTGGAGGAGGGGAATTTCGTCGTGTTGCTAGATGCAGAAACAGGTGAGAGTGAGGATTTAGAAGAGGGAGCAGTGATGTTCGGTGAAGGTGAGGAAGATACGAATGCTGAGCCTGAACCAGAAACTGTTAGTGATTCGGAAGATGCGGAAATTTTTGGAATGATACCATATGGTGTTGGCGGTATTGGCTCCACTTATATAACTACAACAGACGGAGTTTATCAGACATATGTGGTTACGGAGATTATTGATGAGGGGGTTGGAGCAGAGGGAAGATTGATTACATCTGCCGGAGTCTATGAGGTCATAAATAGTTATACCAGCAATGCGAATCGAATTAGGATTGATACCCCAGCAGATGTTGAGGTGGTACTTATTTTGAACAATGCGAATCGCAAGGCATCTTTATCGCCGATTACGATTGAGAAAAATTCAAATGTAAGAATTATTGTGAGAGATGGTACGACAAATGTATTTGAATGCGATGGGGCGAGTGCCTCTAGTACAAGGGCAGAAGCAGGAATTTGGGTTTCAGCTCATGCAACAGATATGCAACCGGTGTCATCCTTGACCATTGAGAGTGGATACTTAGAGGGGGTTGACTCAGACGGAAGTGAGCCAAATGCTCCACGCATACAAGGAGAATTGACTGTTCTTGCCGGTGCATATTCAGCCGGAATTGGTGGTGGCTGCAATCAAAACGCTGGATATATCACGATAAAGGGGGGAAATATTATAGTTGAAACTCGTTCTTTTTCCAACAATATTTTAGATGGACTAGGTACAGATAATGGCGCAGCAATCGGTGGTGGTGGCGGTCATTCTTCTGGCGGTGGCAGTAGTGCGGGTATCTATATTGGCGGTGATGCAGTTGTTTATGCAATAAGCAGAGGGCATGGTGCGGGAATTGGCGGAGCCGGTGGTGGTGGAAATAATGCGGCGAGTGGTATGTCTCCGGGTCCTGGCTCCGGTGGAGTGATAACAATCGAGGGGGAGGCAACGGTTACTGCGATTTCAGAAAGAAAAGGAGCTGGGATCGGTGGTGGTGGTCGTTCACCTTATGGTTCATCCATTGGAAAGATGCCTGGTAATGGTGGAGTGATAACCATTGGAGGAAATGCAAAGGTTACAGCAATTAGTCGCGAACAGGGAGCCGGAATCGGTGGTTCGGGAGCGGCGTTTAATGAAGCGGGCAATGGTGGAATAATAACTATTAAAGACAATGCCGAGATTGTGGCAAATGCGACAGGACGAGGAGCCGGAATCGGCGGCGGTGGTTCAGACGATAATATAAACGGAATCGGCGGAGCGAGTGGAACAATAACGATTGTAGGAAGCGTGGTGGTTACGGCAACAAGTGGTTTAAATGGAGCTGGAATCGGTGGCGGAGCTGGTCCTGCCGGTGGTGGGAATGGAGAAATTATCACCATTGGCGGTGATGGGAATACCGCAACGATTATGGCGAAGAGCGGCGGATTTGGAGCCGGAATTGGCGGTGGTGGAGCAGCGAATGCGGTAGCTGGGATTGGCGGAACCATAACCATTACTGATGCGAATGTGGAAGCAGAAAGCGTCGGAAAAGGAGCCGGAATCGGTGGCGGCGGTTCGACGGAAACACATGCTGGAATGAGTGGCGAGATATTAATTGCCGGCAGTGCTAAGGTGGTAGCAAAAAGTGATGATAATGGAGCCGGGATTGGCGGTGGCGGTGGTTATCAAACCGGTGGTAGTGCAGGAACGATACTCATAACAGAAAAAGCTAATGTTGAGGCATCTGGGAACAGGCTGGGAGCTGGAATTGGCGGTGGTGGTTCTCAGATGGGGATAGCAGGATTCGGTGGAAACATCACTATTGAGGGCAATGCAAAGGTGCAGGCCGAAAGCGGCGCAAATGGAGCCGGGATTGGTGGTGGCGGTTCGGCGACGACAGTTGGCGGAGATGGCGGAATGATAAGCATTAGTGAAAGTACAGAGCTCACAGTAAAAAGTGGTTTGAACGGAGCCGGAATTGGTGGTGGAGCCGGACCTGAAGTTGGTGGCACTGGTGGCACTATAACCGTCAGTGGTATGGCAATAGTGGAGAGTGTGGCTGGTGGAATTGGAGCCGGAATCGGTGGTGGCGGTTCAGCCACAGGAGTGGCGGGGAGTGGCGGATTAATAACGATTCGAGAAAATACAAGGGTCACAGCTCAGACTGAGGGAATTGGAGCCGGAATTGGAGGAGGTGGTGGAGCGACTTCTGGTTCTGGTGGCGATATAGAGATTTATGCGGTATATGCTGCGAACCAAGCGCCGATAGTCCAAGCGGATAGTCAAGGCGGGTATGGAATAGGTCCCGGTTTGGGGGCGAATATAGCAAATATCCGAATTTCGAGCGGTAATATTTATGCTAATAATATGAATACGATAATTGTAGAGAATAGTGTTGGTGACAGAGTATATATGTATGAGATAGAAACTGATGCAGATAAGTTTTTAAGCTATCAGGTGAATACACTTAATGGCGGTGCTGTATATGAATATATCGCCAATGCTGATGGAGCCGGAAAGGCATATCTGTGGAAACCAGCTAGCACAAGGGTGACTACGATTGCAGACAATTCAGATATACAAGGGAAAATTTATAATACTGTTGATGTTATAGATATTGATGTCACAGCGGCCTATATAGATAGTTTTTGGCCTGGTGGAACAGTCACAAGTATAAAATGGTTTAGGGTACCGGTTGCGGATTCGACACAGTATGATGAAAGTAATTTTAAGGCTAGATATGATGCGATGGATGAAGAACATAGGGGATTTGAGGAGGTAGAAGCGGATAGATATGAGCATATTTTTTCGACTCTCAAAGCCGATAGAAATACAATATACTGGTTTGAAGTGATCTTTTTAAATCAAGATGGAACATTATCGAAAATGTATGAAAGCAGTACGATTGAAAATTTTTACACACCGATTGAAATATATGTAAGAGATGTGGAAATGATAGGTAATGCTTCGGCACAAGTGAAAGATTATACAAAATTAAGAATAGAGGATGATACACCAGAGGGCAAGGTATATGGCATACCTTATGATTTTGGTGTTATTAGCACAACAACAGTGCTTGGTTCAGCGTTGAGATTCGGATATGACGAAGTATTATATGTGCGTAATAATAATTATCCGGTAGATGAATGGCGACTTGATTTGCCTGAGCCATTTGTTGGTACGCAGCTTGTGCTAGATGAAAGAGCATTAGAGGCGATTTTTGTGGATAATTATCCGGAACCAGCACCCAAAGTGAGTGACTTTGCAGAGCGATATTACACGGCAACCTATATAAATGCTTGGCCGATTGTTAGTAAAATAGTGACGGGGGATTTTGGAGATAAAACCAAATTATTTGATTTTAGAGCGGAATTTACAGACAGTGATGAGGATATAGGATTTAAAATTATAAATGCAATGAATGAAACAATTAGAACTGGAAAAGTTGTAATGGAGGACGCAGCAGGTGTATTGGAATTTCAGTTAGCTCATGGTTATAAAATCCTGTTTTCTTATTCAGGTGAGAGCATGACTGTTAAGTATGCTATACTAGAAGACCAAATAGCGGAATATACAACTACAATTAATGGTCTTGCTACTGGTGACGGCGAAGTGACAGGGACGATTGGTGATGTTAATGAAGTGAGGGTAGTAGAATATGAGAATACGAGAGGAGATATTGTGCAAACAGGCGTGGATATTAAGAAGTCAGCTACACATATACTCTTAATTGGTGGGGGAATTGGAATGTTTGTAATGATGGTATTATTGCTACGCAAAAAGTTTTTTATCAGAGAAAATAATTAAGTAAAAAAGGCGTTTGGAGAGAAAATTTTCCAAATGTCTTAAAAACTTCTATTGAAAAAGGAAGCTATAAAGGGTATAATGTATACAATAGTACAATTAAACAACATAGATACCACGTAAACGATTTGTTATAGAAGGAGGTATAATGGATAAGAATAAGCTAGAATTACTGGACATCGAGCAGAGTCTAAAGAACATGTTATTAAGTGTAGAAGAAGTGATAGTACCAAAGAATCGACAGCATTTAACTGAATTGGCGATGGGTGGTGCCAATAAGGATTTTAATAGTGTTTGTTATAATGGGATTGAAGAAGCGACGGTAACTCGTTGTAAAAACGGATTGGTGATTAACTATCCAGAACCTTACATGAGAAGAAGAGAACCAAATTGTATGGTGATAGCGGATAAGAAACCAACTGATAAAGTGACCTATGAACAGCGTTTTGGGAAAAGTTTTGACAGCGTAAAAGTAGAAACGTTGGATTGGCTTTCTAAGCAAAAATTGATTGTTATGCCTTTTATATCGGGAGATGAAAAGATTGGTTATCCATCTATTTTAATAGCACCATTAAATGCTGGTTTTTTTGCCGCAGGACTTGCTAATTTGCAAAAGTTTATACCAGCAGATGAATGGACTGAGGTAATTAAACCAAGAGCAATCGTGTATTTAGTGCCGCCATTTAGACATAGTCATTTTGATGGGAAGCAAGTAGTAGTCCATAACCGTCTTGATGATGTACATGAAGTGTATTCCTATAATTTATATCCGGGACCAAGTGCTAAAAAGGGCGTTTATAGTGTTCTTTTAGATATCGGAGAGCAGGAAGGTTGGGTAACAAACCATGCTTCCACAGCAAAATTAACCACGGCATATGATAATACTTTAGTTATCATGCACGAGGGTGCAAGCGGCGGCGGAAAAAGTGAAATGCTTGAGGCGGTACATAGAGAGCCAGATGGAAAAATACTTCTCGCGGAGAATACTGTAAATGAAGAGGAAGAAAAACTTTTAGTAGATATTAAAGATCCATGTGAAATAAGTCCGGTGACAGATGACATGGCATTAAGTCATAGTTCATTTGTGAGAGAGCATCAAAAGTTAGTGGTAAAAGATGCGGAAGCGGGTTGGTTTTTACGAGTTAATCATATTACTCATTACGGAATTTCACCACAACATGAAAAAATGAGCATACATCCAAAAGAGGATTTGATTTTCTTTAATATGCAGGCAGTGCCAGGGGCAACTTGTTTAATATGGGATCACATAATGGATACACCAGAAAAGGCTTGTCCAAACCCTCGTTTGATTATGCCAAGACATTTGATGCCGGGTGTAATCAGTGAGCCGATAGAAGTTGATGTTAGAAGTTTTGGAGTGAGAACTCCTATTTGTACCAAAGAGAAGCCGACTTATGGAATTGTTGGAATGGTACATGTGCTTCCAGCCAGTCTTGCATGGATTTGGCGTTTGGTGGCACCACGAGGCCATGATAATCCGAGTATTGTTACTCAGGATGCTGGTATGAGCGCTGAGGGAGTAGGTTCTTATTGGCCGTTTGCGACAGGGCTTAAAGTAGATCAAGCAAATCTGTTATTAGAGCAGATACTTGATACACCGAGAACACGCTATGTTTTGATACCAAATCAAAATATTGGAGCATATAAAGTTGGCTTCAAACCACAGTGGGTTGTAAGAGAATATTTAGCGAGATGGGGAAGTGCTAAGTTTAGACCAGATCAAATTGTAGAGTCAAGATGTCCATTGTTAGGTTATTCCTTAAGACGCCTAAAAATTAATGATACAGTATTGCCAAAAGGCTTACTGCAAACGGAGTTACAGCCAGAAGTTGGAATAGAGGGTTATGATGCNGGAGCGAAGATTTTAACAGATTTCTTTAAGGAAGAATTAAAAGCCTTTTTAGTGCCGGAATTACACCCACGAGGAAGAGAAATTATTGAGTGTTTCTTAAATGATGGGTCGATTGAAGACTTTGTGAACTTGACACCGATGAATTAAGAAATAACAGATATATTACATAAAAAAGAAACCAGATATCAAGAAATATTTTCATATTCTTGTATCTGGTTTTTCTGTGATTATTATTTGACTTTTTCCCGTTTTTCCCGACTATCATGGCAGGTAAAGTAGATAACTTGATATTCTTTAGATATTTCATCCAAGAAGTTTAAGCCGCCTTGTACTTTCTTATTATCGAGATTTACAAAGGAATCATCGACAATGATAAATGGTTTTTCATTTTGGTACATGGCATCAACAAGTGCCATTCTCATGCAGATGTTAATTAAATCTTGATAGCCAACACTAAGGAATTTGATATCTCGTTGCTCCCCTTGTTCAGTGGCTGAAATCATAATATTAGCATCTATTTTGTAGTTATTGGCATGTTGTTTTGTCAGAATTTTATAGTATTTGTCAAAGCCTTTCATGACTGGTTTCATATAGCGAGTGGTAAAGTTTTCTTTTGATTTTTCGAGCAAATCTTTTGCATGAATCAGAATATCGTGACGATGTTCTAGTTGCTTATTTTCTTGCTTTAATAACTCTAGTGCATCTTCATCATCACTAATATCAGCTCTTTGGCTTTGCAAGTCATCAATTTGTTTCACATAATTCGCAATATTTTCAACCGTCTGCTCTAAGAGAGGCGTAATCTCGGAATGACGTATTGTAAGTTTATCAGCGGATTCAAAATCTTTAGGCAGTTGAAGTTCTTTAAAGATTTCAACAGGATATTCTTTTTCAAAGTCTTCTTTTTCGAGCTGCGCCGTTCGAACAGCATCTTTGGAAAAAGTTAAGCTATGTATATCATTTTGTAGTTTATGAAGCTGATTAGTAAGATTTTCTTCCGCTTCAAATCCTAGTTCTTCAATGAAATTAATAATTTTAGAATGGAACAAGTCAAAAAAAGATTTCGCTTTGTTAAAATTATTAATTTGTGCTTGTATAGTACGATATTCTTCTATGCTTTGCTCTAGTTTTTGAAGATAACTTAAATAATTATTGCTGCTGATTGTTTCCGCAGAAAAATAAATAGATAAAAAGTCTTTTAATTCAATCTCCAGTGTTTTATCCGTATTTTCTGATTTTTTCGCATCATGTCGTTGTTTGCTGGTTGATAATTTTTCAAATTCTTGGACATTGTTTTTGAGTTCATATAGATTGGGAATTACGGTATGTTCATCATATTGTAAGTTATATTTAACAATGAACTGCCGTACGTTTTGTTCCATATCTTGAATGAACTTTTCATCAGCTTGAATTTCTTCTTCCAGTGTTTGCCATTCTTGTTTAGTCTCTGGGTCATCATTTTGAATATGATTATCAACATTGTTTTGCATATTGGTGTTGCCGCTTAATCCTTTCGGTCTAAAAATAAAAGAAGTAAGGATAAAGAGTATTCCAATGCTAATAAGAATAATTCCGCCGGAGCTACCAAGTCGTGGATGGGTCAGTAAGTTAACGCCTGCAAGTATCGTAGCTATGCCGAATATACCTAGAAGACCTAGGACTAGGAGAATAGCTAACTTTTGTGAGTCGAATTTATTAGCTGACTGTGCTGTAGTCAAGTCTGAAATGTTTTTCAAAGTATTTAAGGCAACTCTCTTAGGGGCTAAGGCACTTTTCTTTGTGGTTCTTTGGTTCCATGAGTTGATGTATTGGTCTATTTCCTTTTCGTCAGGGCGTCCATCTTCAAATAATACTTTTAATTTGGAGAGTGTATTTTCTTCTTCGATGGAAAGTTTTTGCGCCGCTTTTTCAAGCTGTAAATCAGAGTAACATTGTGCTTTTTCTTTATACTGCGCCATAATCTCATCATCAGGAATTTTTTGATTAAATTGTTGTGTCAAAAGATTTAATGTTTCCGTCTGAGAATCCGTAATTTTATAAATATTCATTGTGCTTTGATAGCTGGTTAATTGGTTGGCATCTTCAAGGATTTTCTGAACCTGTGTGCTTTTTGGTATCTGTTTGGGGAAAATATGTTCCATGTCGTTCTTATTTTCTAAAGCCTTTTGATATTGGGCACATAACCAATCATATTTTTCTTTCGCTACTTTTATATTTTGATAGGATAAAATTTGTTGTAATTTAGCATGAATCTCTGTTTGTTCGATTTTTAGAATTTCTCTTTTTTCTTTAGCATCTATCAATTTTTGATTCAAGCTATTGATAGCGGAGTCAATAGTAGAGCCTTCACGAATGCGCATTTCTAATCTTCCGATTTCCTCCTCTGTTCGTTTGATTAAGCCAGTTTTTCGTTTGGGAGATAGGGAATTTAAAAGTTCGGCAAAACGATTTTGAACCGCTTCATAATTATTGATATCATCAGTATTTTCCGTTAAATTACCGATTTTGGCATTAATACTATCGGTGGAATTGGTATAGACAGTATTTTGTCCAATGTAAACGGTTCGGTTAAAAGATTCTTGATCAATTTTAAATAATTCTTCTCCGATATGAGTGGAGTAATCATTGCTTTCAAGATTTGTCTTTGTATCGTAAAGTGTAAAAGTATCTTCTTTTTCTTTGCTGCCAAAGGTTCGCATGATGGTATAGGTTTTGTCGGCAGTTTGAAAGGTAATTTGTCCGCCATATACCCCTCTTTGCCAAGGAGTATATTTTTTTCTTTCATTTTCAAGAACATTTCTTTTGGTTTCATTTTCAAATCCAAAGAACATGACTTTAATAAAGGTTGCCAGCGTGCTTTTCCCCCAACCATTTTGTTCGTTGATAAAATGTATTTTGTCTGAAAAATTTATAGTAAGATCGCTTAATTTACCAAAATTTTCTATATAACCTACTAAGAGCTTCATTTTATTCTATCTCCTCTCCGGACAGTGCCTGAATTCCATAACGAATGATTTCTGCTTTGGTAGCTTCATCTAAATGGTCAGCCGCATTAACGGTTCTAACAAATTCCCCTTTTAAGGATTCATCTAGTGCATAGCTATTATAATCCACAAAAAGTGTAGTTTCATCATATATTTTTATAAAATAATAGTTGTTATCAAATTGTTTTTCCAAATAAGTGAGATTTTTTTCACTTGCAATATCAATAGAACCTTTAAGTATAAGCTTGATGAGACTTTTGCTGCTATAGTTTTCTTTATCCAATGCAAGTGTTATTTTTTCTGCCATTTCAGCAGAAGTCATGCAGCCGGTAAGATCAATATTTTTTTCATGGAGAGTTCGAAAAGCAAAAGGGATAAATGAACTTTCATATGTTTTTTTCTTTTCATCAATATCTAAGACGACAAAGCCGCATTCACCGGTCTCATCGAAACCGCGTCCCTCTAAACAGCCGCTATAGCAGTATACTCCTCTGGAATCTAATTCCTGTTGCCGATAGGTATGAATATGACCCAAGGCGAGGTAGTCGATACCTTTGTTCTTAAAAGCTCCAATATTAATGTGTTCGGTTTTATCTTTTGCTTCATAGGCCGAATCTTGACCGTGTAAAACGACAATGTTGAATTTATCGGTGTCAAGAACCAGTGAATTTGAGATAGAATTTGAGTTATCAGCATTGAGTTCGATACCAGTGATGATAATATTATTATTTGTTTCCTGATTTATTATATAAGAACACCAATTAGAATCAAATAGCTTTAGATTATTTGGAATCACCTCTAAAGAGCTGAGAAAGTTATTCACATCATGGTTTCCTCTTAAATAATAAAAATCAATATCACGATTTTTTTCAATAGCATTATAAACACTATTGCGTGCGGTTGCCGATACATTTTTAGTATCAAACATATCACCAGCAATAATGATAGCTTTAATATTATTTTTAGAAGCATAACGTACCATACGTTCAAATGTTTGTAAAAGTTCCATTCGGCGTTCTTTGGTCTGTGATTTAGATAGATTGGTCGTCAGCTTTGAATCAAGGTGCAAGTCAGCACAGTGAATGATTTTCATTGGTATCTCTCCTTATCTATAATACGGTTTGCATTTTCCTATACTCAATAAGTTTAATTATACTTTGTTTTACTAAAAGAAGTCAAATTTTTCTTTGCAAAATTATATAAAAATTACATATAATTTTTAATTATAAATAACTTGCGTATGTTGGGTGTGATAGGATATGCTTTTTTGTGACAAGAGAAAGTATATAAAATGATTTTATAGATGAACGACATGCTATGTTTAATTTTCAAATCAATTATTACGAACAAACTTCTTCTTTGCAAAATCAGATAAAAATACATATAATTTTTAGTTAGAAACAGCTTGCGTATATTGGGTGTGATAGTGTATGCTTTTTATAATAAAAGAAAGTATTTAAAATGATTTGAATTACAATGTTTTTGAAAAGGAGCAATTTTTTATGATAAAAAATTTAAATGGGATCCATGAAACAATACAATATGAAGTATTGCCGCAAGTTCGCGTGTATCCGAATAAGGAATACGAACATTATCCAGTTCACTGGCATGTAGGGATTGAAGTTATTATTCCGATAAAAAATCATTATACTTTAGTGGTGGGAAATGAAAGGATTGTGTTGCAGGAAAATGATATTGCAATAATCAATACAGGGGTTATTCATGGGTTGGAAGCACCGCCGACGGGGCGTCGGTTTATTATTCAATTTGATATTGCCTTGTTTAATATCTTAAAAGAATTTGAAACATTACTTTTTATGATGCCATCGACAATGATATTTCGAGCGAATGATAATACCGAAATTTATAGAATAGTTTATGAAAAGTTTTTGGCTCTTGCGAAAGAGTATGATGATAATAAAGCGTTTAGTGAGGCATTTATTTATGCAAAATTAATAGAAATCTATGGTGAGATTGCAAGGCGTGAATTATATCGAAAGGAGCGTTTGGGTGAGTCTAATACACAGGCAAAACAACAAGACCATATTGAAACGATGTTAAGAACCTGTGAATATATTAATAATCATTATATGGAAAGTCTTAAATTGGAGCAAGTGGCAGCGATTAGTGGATTTAGTAAATATCATTTCACTAGGGTATTTAAACAATTTATGAATATGACGTTTTATGAATATTTGAATCAAAGACGAATAAAACAGGCAACCTTGTTGTTAAGTAATGAGGGAATGAGCATTACAGAAGTGGCTTTGGATTCTGGTTTCAAGAGTATTAGTACATTTAATCGTACATTCAAAGAAATTAACGGAAGATCCCCATCTTTTTATAGGGATAAAAAGAATTTTTATGATATAGGCAACGGGAAATCATAGTACTGCGGATATAGGCTCAGAGGGTCATGAACCACCTGCTATGGGAATTGATAAATAGAAAGTAGACAAGAGTAAAGAATGTATCTATTTTCTATTTATTAGTTTTCGTGACAGGTGTTTTTTGTTGTCGTCAAAATGTCATATATTGCGATGGACAAGAGTTTACAAATCGTTGGAAATTAGTAAAAATAACTAAAAACAAGGTGCTGAATTTATGAATTACGTCNAAAAATAGACAAAACGGAGCAATATATGGGCAATGCAAAGCAAATAATGAATAGGCAAATAGAAAGAGAATGGGTAATATAAGGATATAAATAAAAAGGTGTGAAAGGTTTGGGAAAAAGTATGAGCATATGTAGATTTCAAGAGAACTGGTTTTTTAAAAGACTATCCTTAGGCACTACATTATTAGAAGCGACAAATTTGTTAGAAGAATTTGAAGAAGTAGAATTGCCTCATGATTGGTTGATAGCAAAAGCAGCGACATTGCCAAGCGGTCACAATGGAACTGGCTGGTATAGAAAAGTATTTCAGATAAATAAAGCGGACTTAAAGGAAAAACATTTTTTAAAGTTTGATGGGATTTATATGGATAGTGTTGTTTATATAAATCGACAAAAGGTTTGTGAGTGGAAGAATGGCTACACTTCATTTGAAGCGAATTTAACACCTTATGTAAAAGAGGGTGAGAATGAAATCTTAGTCAGTGTTAATTATCAAACGCCAAACAGCAGATGGTATTCAGGGGCAGGTATATATAGAAGTGTGTGGCTGAGAAAAGAGCCAGACATTCATTTTAATGAAGAGGGTACATATATTGTAACCGAAAAGGCAGAAACGGGNTGGAGGATAGCGGTTAGCAGTGAGGTTAGAACCAGTCAGAGTATCTATATTCATTATACAATTCGGGAATGGGTGACAAAGAATGTTATCGCCGACTTTTCAAGTGCAGAAATAGTAGCAGGTAGAGGAAATCCAGAATATTTCGACAGATATAATATTAGCTAATCCGACACTTTGGAACTTGGAAAATCCATTTTTATATGAACTGATGGGGCAGCTTATAGATGAACGAGGAGAGATACTGGATACCCAGATTACTCGTTTTGGTATTCGCAGCATTTCATTTGATGCTCAAAAAGGGTTCTTTTTAAATGAAAAACACACAAAAATTCAAGGGGTTTGTGAACATCATGATTTCGGTTGTTTAGGAGCTGCATTCAATGTAGCAGCGATGAAGCGAAAATTTGATATTTTAGAAGAGATGGGAGTGAATGCGATTCGTATTTCTCATAATATGCCAGCAAAGGAAGTGGTTGATTTGGCAGATGAGATGGGATTTCTCTTAGTGACAGAGCTATACGATATGTGGGAGCGACCAAAGACGGAATATGATTTTGCAAGATTTTTTAAAGATTGGTACAAGAAAGATGTAGCATCATGGGTGCGTCGTGATAGAAATGCTCCAAGTATTATTTTGTGGAGTATTGGGAATGAAATTTATGATACTCATGTGAGTGAGAGAGGCTTAGTTATTACAAAGCAGTTGATGAATGAAGTATTGCTTCATGACCCCAAGCAAAATGCCAAAGTGACCTTAGCGTCAAATTATATGCCATGGGAAAACACTCAGAAATGCGCTGATATAGTAAAAGTAATCGGATACAACTATTCAGAGAAATATTATGAGGAACATCATAAGCAACATCCAGATTGGATTATATATGGTAGTGAAACGGCATCGATTGTACAGAGTCGGGGAATATATCGGTTTCCGCAGGAGAAGAAAATATTAGTGGATGACGATAAGCAGTGTTCAGCACTCGGTAATTCTATTACCAGTTGGGGGGCTATCTCGACAGAGAGCTGTATTATAACCGAACGAGATACGCCATATTCTTGCGGGCAATTTCTATGGACTGGTTTTGATTATATCGGAGAGCCAACACCTTATCATACAAAGAATTCTTATCTAGGACAGATTGATACCGCAGGGTTTCCTAAGGACGCCTACTATATTTATCAATCGGCATGGACCGATTATAAAGAAAGTCCAATGNTTCATATATATCCTTATTGGGATTTTAATGACGGGCAGATAATAGACATTAATATTTGTTCAAATGCTCCCGAAGTTGAATTGTTTAAAAACGGAGTGAGTCAAGGGAAAAAGAAGATAGACCATAAAAAGGGCAGTGAACTTGTTGCCAGATGGAAATTGCCCTATGAAAAAGGGGAAATTACCGCAGTTGCCTATGATGAAAAGGGCATGGAACTGGCAGTACAGACGAGAAAGTCTTTTGGCGATGCGAGCAGGATTAGATTGAGTTGTGACAAGGAAGTATTAAAGGTGGACGGACGGGATTTGAGTTTTATAACCATTGAGGTGTTGGATGAAAATGGCTGTCTGGTAGAAAATGCCAACAATCGAGTGGAAGTGAATGTTACAGGTGCCGGACGGCTTGTTGGTTTGGATAATGGAGATAGTACTGATTATGATGAGTATAAAGGGACGAGTAGAAGATTATTTTCAGGTAAGCTATTGGCGGTGGTTGCGGCAAAATTGATAGAGGGTGATATTGCAATACAAGTATCCTCGGTGGGAATGCCAACAGAAGCTATTCATCTAAAGGCTAGAAATAAAATGGATAGTCTTGGGGTGACAGCATTAGCCAAAAATAAAAAAGGCATTCAGCAAAAGGGAGAGTTTCCCGATGAAATTCCGATTCGCAAAATAGAACTTCTTTGTAAAGAGGGAAATAAGTTGACCAAGGAAAAGAATGAAATTTCTTTAGAAGCGGTGCTTTATCCAGCAAATGCCAGCTATCAAGAAGTTGAATGGAGTGTAACTGATGATATGGGCATTCCTTCTAAATTAGTGGAAATAAAGAGTGAGGGGAAGCGAGCAATATTAAAGGCTTTGGGAGATGGAGGCTGCCGAGTCCGTTGTATGGCGAAAAATGGAACTCCAGAAATGAATATTATTTCTCAAATAGAAGTGGAAATAAAAGGATTTGGGACGTTAAATCATAATCCATACGAGTTTATCTATGGTGGCACCTATAGCTATACAAAGGGAACGATTGGAAATGGAAATGAACGCGGTATTGCAACTGCTCGTGACGGTGAATCGCAGGTAGGTTTTACAAGATTAGATTTTGGAGCATATGGCTCTGATGAAGTGACAATTCCTATTTTTGCATTGTCAAATGATGAATATCCGATTCAGATTTGGGAGGGTATTCCATATGAAGCAGGGAGTTCTTTAGTTGCTGATATTATTTATCAAAAACCGAGCAGATGGAATGTCTATCAGGAAGATACGATTCAGTTGAATAAACGCTTAAGAGGAGTTACTTCTTTATATTTTGTGTTAAAGCAAAAGGTTCATATAAAGGGGTTTATATTTACCAAGCAAAACCGTGGAATGAAAAGAATTAATGTCACAGAGGCAGATGCTATTTATGGAGATAGCTTTAGCCAAAGAGAAGACAGCATTTGTGAGATTGGCAATAATGTATCCTTGGAGTTTTTGGAAATGGATTTTGGAACGGCAGGAGTTAGCGGAGTAACTATTTGTGGAAACAGTGAAATAGATTGTAATTCAATTCATCTTTGTTTTGAGGCTAAAGGTCAGGAAGAGAAAGAACTTTTGGAATTTAGGCAGACAAATGCACAAGAGGAAAAGACTTTCCTATTTTCACAGAAGATAACCGGAATGCAAAAGATTACATTCCTATTTTTACCGGGCAGTAAATTTGATTTCACATGGTTTCAATTTAGAGAGTAATTTAGAAAGAGGGGGATTTTATGAATATGGCAAATAAAAAACAAGCGAAACCGGATAGAAAAGCGAAAGAAGTTAAGCAAATGTCCTTGGCAAAACATGTAAGGAAAGAGTGGAAAATTTACACTTTTCTTTTAATTCCGATTACTTATTATATTATTTTCAAATATATACCGATGGTGGGGAATGCGATTGCTTTCAGACGTTATACGGGCGGAAGTAATATATTGGGTCATGAATTTGTTAAATTTCGTTATTTTCAACAGTTTTTAAGAGATGGCTCATTTTGGAATGCGTTTTTTAATACCTTGCGTTTAAGCATTTCTTACATAGCGTTTAGATTTCCAACAACCTTAATTTTTGCCTTATTAATTAATGAAATAAGGAAAATCAAGTGGAAAAAGACCATTCAAACGGTAAGCTATCTTCCGCATTTTATTTCCTTGGTAGTGGTATGCGGTATGGTAAAGGAAATTGTTTCTCTAAATGGTCCGATTAATGCTCTTTTGTCAGTTTTTGGAATGGAGAGAATAAGTTTTTTAGCGGAGCCAAAGTGGTTTGATACCATTTATATCGCATCAGGTGTTTGGCAATCATTGGGGTGGGGAACGATTCTTTATCTTACAGCGATGACGAATATTAATACAGAGTTATATGAGGCGGCGGCGATTGATGGGGCGAATCGTTTAAAGCAAACTTTCAATGTTACGATACCTGGGATTATATCAACGATTATGACATTATTAATTTTGGATATCGGCGGAATTATAACAGCAGGAAATATGCAAAAGATTATGTTGTTATATAATCCACTAACACAAGCTAGAGCTGATATTATTGGAACTTATGTATATCGAATGGGTATTACAGGAGGTAACTTTAGCTATGCTACAGCAGTTGGATTATTTGAAGGTATTATTGGCTTGGTGCTTGTAACAAGTGCGAATTTGTTGTCTAGGAAATTTACGGAAAGCAGTCTTTGGTAGAGGGGGAGGAAAATTTTATGAATATGAAACCATCAAAAGGTTATCAAGTGTTTAAAGTGGTAAATACAATTATTATGTTAGTCGTACTATTTCTAACCTTATATCCGTTTATTTACTTAGTGGCACAATCTTTTAGCAGCGAGAGTGCAGTTAGAAGGGGAGCGGTAAGTTTTTATCCGATTGGTTTTACCACGACCACATATGAATATATTTTGGCGAATAGTGATTTTTTTAGATATTATGGCAACACAATTATGTATGGAGTGTTGGGAACTTTATTAGCAGTGTCTTTAACCGCTATGTTGGCTTATCCTCTTTCTAAAAAAAGATTGAGATTAAATAGGTTTTTCACTCCATTTTGTATCTTTACGATGTATTTTGGCGGCGGAATGATTCCGAATTATATTTTGATTGCGAGATGGCTTGGTTTTAGAGATAGTATGTTGGCGATTATTGTTCCGGGAGCGATTAGTACTTTTAACTTGTTGTTAATGAAATCATTTTTTGTTGGTTTGCCAGAGGAGTTAGAAGAAGCGGCGGCGATTGATGGATTGGATGTATACGGGATTTTTAGAAAGATTGTTATTCCATTATCAAAACCAATTCTGGCGACGATGTGTTTATTTTATCTCGTGGGTCTTTGGAACGAATGGTTTGGTCCGTTTTTGTACTTGGATACAAAGAATAAATGGCCGATTTCCTTGTATGTTAGACAGTTGATAGAGGGAGCGACTAGAGCAACAACGGCGGAAACAGCGGCAGAAGCGAGCAATGTGCAGACGACGATTAAGTCAGCCGCAATGGTGTTGACTTCGATACCAATTATATGTGTATATCCATTTGTACAGAAATATTTTGTACAGGGAATGACAATGGGGGCAGTAAAAGGGTAAGAGAAGCTAGATATGATGAGTGGCTCAATAAGCCTCTCTTTATATAGAAACTAAGAAGCAGAAAATTAAGGAGGAATAGGATGAGAAAGAAAATATTAGCAGTGTTATTAGGAGTAGCAGTGTTAGGTGTTGTTGCTGGATGCAGCAATACCAACAAGGAAACAGAAGAAGCAACAACAAAAGATACGGAGGCGACAGGTAGTACAGAAGCAGAAGGAGCGGGATATACATTTGGAGCAGGGGAAACTTTTTATTCTGATGAGCCTGTAAATTATTCTTTCATGTACTCAGATCATGAAAATTATCCATCAAAGGATGATTGGTTATTATGGACTGAAATTGAAAAATTAACAAATGTAAAATTTGATATGACATTAGTAGCAAGAACTGATTATGATGATAAAGTGTCAGCATTAGTAAATGCGGGAGATGCTCCTTATATCATTCCGAAAATGTATAATGAAGGACCATATGCAAATAGTGGTCAGGTAGTGGCGATTAGCGATTGGGTACAATATATGCCAAACTACATGAAAGCAGTAGAAGAATGGGGTATGGAAGATGATTTAAAAGCAATGTTTCAAGACGATGGAAAATATTATAGACTTCCACATATGTGGGAAAAAGCAGCAGGCGGGTATTCTTTAATTATCCGTAAAGATATTTTTGAAGCCGCAGGCATTGATGTAATAGAAGCGGAAAAAACATGGACATGGGAAACATTCTATGAAGATTTGAAAAAAGTAAAAGAATATACAGGTGCGGATTATATTTGGTCTGACCAATACAAAGGAGATGCGAGTCTGAACATTTCTAGTGTAGTATACAGTTCAAAATTAGGTTGGGGTGCAGGAAATGGAACAGCATTTGATTTTGATAAAGAGGAATTTTTCTTTACAAATACGACGGATTCTTACAGAGATTTATTAAGAGTATTCAATAAAATGTATACAGATGGCATCTTAGATCCAGAAACATTTGTACAGGACTCAGAAACAGCACAATCAAAATTCTTCCGTGGAGAATCTATTATATTAGAAGCAACCTATCAGCAATTAGCGGATATGGTTGGTAATGACAAGGTAGAAGTAGAAGGTGCAGAGTTGTACATGATTGTACCACCAGGTGGTCCAGCAGGACAATTACAGCTTGAGAGCGGGAGATTAGAAAGTGGTATCATGATTACTCAAAACGCATTAGATGATTTAGGTGAAGAAGGATTTATTAAAATGCTAAGGTTTGTCGACTGGTTATGGTATTCAGAAGAAGGTCAAATATTATCCTTGTGGGGTGTAGAGGGCGAAACATATGAAATAGTAGACGGAGAATTAGTATTAAATGAAGATATTTTCTACAATGGTATGAACCCAGGAGCACCAAAGCTATTAAATGTAGATTATGGATTTGGCGGCGGAGTATTCGCTGTTGGTGGTAGTGTTGATATTCGTTTTTCTAAATTTACAGAGGGTGAAATGGACTATAATAACAGAATTTATGAGAATAAAACACCTAGAAGACTTGAGCCGCCAATTATGAGTAGTGAGATGGAAGGTGAAGAATTAAACTTAATTCAAACTCCGCTTATGGATTATGTAAAAACATCGGCATTAGAATTTATCACTGGCAATAAAGATATAGAAGCGGATTGGGATGATTATGTTGCTCAATGTATATCAAGAAGAAGTGAGGAATATGTTGAATTAGTGAATGAAATTTATGAAAGAACAGCAGATATATTGAAATAGGTGGTGACACCAAGAAAGAGGGGGCTGCCTAGTGCAGCTTTCTTTTTTTACCCTCATAGTCTCTTGGGATATCGGTGACTATAGCGCCTAAGTGGCGAAAGAATATTGAAAAGTAAATATTATCCAAAAAAGATGGAAAAATACGCATAAGAAATAGACATAACGGTCGCTATGCTTTAAAATGGTAATCAATACATATTAAGCTACAAGGAGGAAATGATGATAAGATTATCAGCTTTGTTTCAAGATGGCATGGTTTTGCAAAGAGGGCAGGAGAATTTTTTGTGGGGCTATGGAAAAGAAAATAGTGAGATCAAAGGAAGTTTTTCAGCCGAAATGTTTACAACAACAGCGGATGAAAAAGGATACTTTCAAGTGGTATTGCCCCAAAAGGCTTGTGGCGGTCCATATGAGTTATGGATAACAGATATGGAGAATGAATATCATATTAAGGATATTTTGGTTGGCGATGTATTTTTGCTTGGGGGACAATCTAATATGGAGCTTTCGCTGAGTCGGGTATTGGATTTATATGAGGAAGAAATTAAGAGTGTAAATGAGCCTTTTATTAGAATGTTTGAAGTGCCAAAGGAATATCTATTTGGTGAAAAACGAGAAGATGTGACTGGTGGAAAATGGCTTCAGGCGGTGAACGAGGAGGCGCTCGCTTTTAGTGCAGCAGGCTTTTTTATGGCACGGGCGCTAAGAAGAGAGCAGAAAGTTCCAATAGGATTATTGCAGACAGCAGTGGGTGGCACACCGGTAAAAGCTTGGTGCAGTGAAGAAAGTCTGAGGGAAATGGGCGGCTTTGAAGAAGAGCTTAATAGTTGTAAAGAGGCTTTTTTTGTAGAAAAAACGATAGCGGAGGATGCAAGGAGAGAAGCTGATTGGCATGAACAGGCGAAGCAAGATGTGAATCAGGCGGTAATTTATGAACAAGAAATTCAAGTTCCGGGTATGTGGAACGGCACGCCGTTAGAGGATTTTCATGGAAGTTTATTGTTACAAAAGAAAGTGCTGCTCAGTCAGGAACAAAGTCAGCAGGAGGCAATGCTTCGTTTGGGTGTCTTGGTTGATAAGGATAGAGTGTATGTAAACGGCACATGGGTAGGGCAAACAGAGTACCGATATCCGCCACGATATTATAAGATACCAAAAGGGGTGTTGCGAGCAGGGGAGAATGTAATCGAAATTGAGCTCTCTGTATGCCGAGGGCCCGGTGGATTTGTACCAGACAAAAAATGTGAGCTGAGATTTGAAGAGTCGCCGTATTCATTTATTGATTTAAGCGGCACATGGAAGTATGCTAGTTGTAAGGTATTGCCGCGATTAGCGGAGCAAACCTTTTTTCAGTATAAAGCGGCAGGTCTATATAATGGGATGATTTATGCGCTCAGAAAGTGGAAGATTAGTGGGTATTTATACTACCAAGGGGAGTCTGATGCGAATAATTGGAAAGGCTATGAAAAAAGGTTATCGCAGATGATAGTTGATTGGCGAACTCTTTGGGGACAGGAAAAATTACCATTCATTTATGTCCAATTAGCAGGATTTTCAGATGGGAAATGGCCTTGTACCACCACTGATTGGGCTTATCTAAGGGAAGAACAAAGAAAAGTTTTGCAGGTAAATAACACTGCGATGGTGGTGGCGTTTGATGCCGGTGAGTACAATGAACTTCATCCGCTTGATAAAAAGACAGTGGGCGAGAGACTTGCTTTGGCAGTGAGAAAGGCTATATATGGTGAAGATGTACAGGCGAGTGGTCCGATGTATAGAGAATTTAAGAGAAGAGGAAGTGTGATAGAACTTCTTTTTGATGATATCGGAAAAGGGCTTTGTATTGGTAGGTTTTTAAATGACATAGAAAAGACACTAGATGGTTTTGAAGTATGTGATAAGAGGTTTTAGTATCAAGTCCTCAGATAGAGGAAATACAGGGAATTAGATACGCTTGGTCAGATGCTCCAATGGACTCAAATCTTTATAATATAGAGGGGTTGCCAGGTTGTCCTTTTATCATAGAGAGCTAAGGGAGGAAATTGAGATGAAGAAGTTTTTGATAGCAGGAAATAGTGAAAGTGTTCCGTTTTTAGTGGAAGAAGAAGCGCTTTTAGGAGTAAAGAAGATTGCCGAAAAGGTAGCGGCGGACGTGGAATGCGTTAGCGGAAAAAAGCCGACTATTTTACCGAGTATAGAAGCAATGAAAAAAGCAGCATCAGCAAAACAATTTATTTTATTTGCAACAGCAGGACAAAGCCAGTTGCTTCAAGACTTATCCGCTAAGGGACTTGTAGAGCTTGAGAAAACGCAGGGAAAAAGAGAGGTTTACGGACTGAAAATTGTAGAAAATCCTTGGGAGGGCATTGAACAGGTTCTTGTTATATGGGGAAGTGATAAACGCGGAACCATCTATGGAATGTTTCAGCTTTCGGAATTAATGGGAGTGAGTCCGTTGCATTATTGGGGAGATGTGACGCCATCTAAAAAGGAGGAAGTGCTTTTCACTTCAGAAGATGAGCTGATATCAAAAGAACCATCAGTAAAGTACCGTGGCTTTTTTATCAATGATGAATGGCCTTGTTTTGGAAACTGGACATTTGAACATTTTGGTGGTTTTACGGCCGAGATGTATGATAAAGTATTTGAATTGCTATTGAGGTTAAAAGGAAACTATTTGTGGCCGGCGATGTGGACATCTTCCTTTGCTCTTGATGGACCAGGTCTTGAAAATGCAATTTTAGCCGATATATATGGCGTTGTAATCGGAAATTCTCATCACGAGCCATGCTTAAGAGCCAGTGAAGAATGGGATAAAGTTAGAGGTAAAGACTCCGGTTATGGTGAAGAATGGAATTATTACACCAATAAAGAGGGATTACTGTCTTACTGGCAAGATGGATTGAAGCGAAGTGGAAAGTATGAGAATATCATTACCATTGGAATGAGGGGGGAACGCGATTCCTCCATGCTGGGTAAAGATGCAACCTTAAAAGAAAATATTGATTTATTAAAGGATATTATTAGAGAACAAAGAAAACTGATTAAGGAGCATGTGAATGATAATGTGTCAGAAGTTCCTCAGTTACTAGCTCTGTATAAAGAGGTAGAAAGATATTTCTATGGTGATGAGAACACACAAGGGTTAAAGGATTGGGATGAATTAGAGGATGTTATTTTGATGCTTTGTGAAGATAATTTCGGAAATATGCGTACCTTGCCAACAGCGGAAATGAGAAATCACAAGGGCGGCTATGGAATGTATTATCATTTTGATTATCACGGTGATCCAATCTCTTATGAATGGGTGACGAGTACACCGCTCACCAAGATATGGGAACAAATGACAATGGCATATGAGTACGGGATAAAAGATGTTTGGATTGTGAATGTGGGGGATTTGAAATTTAATGAGTTTCCTTTAAGTTATTTTATGAATTTGGCTTATGATTTTGAAAAATGGGGTACTTCGGCGCCAAATAAGACAAAGGAATTTACCGAAGAATGGATTAAACAACAGTTCACCGAAGCCATTTCAAAAGAGGTGCGGGAAAAAATAGCATATGTACAAGATGAGTATATCCGCTTGAATGGTTTGAGAAGACCAGAGGCGTTAAATAGCCATGTATATCATCCGATACATCATCGTGAAGCGGATAGAATGATTGCTAAAACAGAAGAGCTTAGAACCTCTATTAATGACTTATATGGTATATTGCCGGATTGGGCAAGAGATGCTTATTATAGCATGATTTATTTTCCGGCAGCAGCATCTATTAATTTATTACAAATGCATTTGTATGCGGCGAAGAATGCTCATTATGCAAAACAAGGGAAGCCGATTGCCAATTTATATAAGGACAAAGTGACAGAAGCGATTGTTTTTGATAGAAAAATAGCCGAGGGATTTGGCAGCTTTTTAGGTGGAAAATGGAACGGCATGCAATTAGCACCTCATATTGGGTTTACAAAATGGAATGAAGATAATTGTAAGTATCCTCTGCGCACGGAGGTAGAGCCAGCGTATAGACCGCGAATGGTGGTATCAAGAGCGGATGAAGAGCGTGTTGCTGTAAAAGATTATTTTGCCCCAATGGTGATAACGATTGAGGATTTTCTGTATAAATCCAATACTTGTGTGGAAATAGAAGTGGCGAATGATGGAATCGGTTCTTTTACCTATGAAGTGATAATGGAAGAGTGTGAGTGGCTGACCTATGAAAGAGAAACGAACGAAGTCGTATGTCAGGAAATATTGAAAGTTATTTGTATTCCAGGGATGCTTCCAAAGGAAAAAACATGTCATAAAATACAGCTAAAAGGAAGCGGTGCGATAATTGATATCATGGTGTATGGAAAAGCCGTGGATGATACCGAGGCGGCAGCGATGACTTTTTTTGAGAATAATGGCAGTATTGTAATAGAGGCGAAAAATTATCGCAGTTTGAAAGAAACTAAAGAGGGCAAATTAGTGGTCTTAGAAGACTTTGGGCAAAGTGGTTCCGGAATTAAAGCCTATCCGGTGACAAAAACATTCCAGCCAGAAACAGGACCAAGGGTAGAATATCTTATCCATGTGGAAAAAGAAACCGAATATGTGATGGAGGTGTGGATGGCTCCCTCGAATCCGATGGAAAATGGTGCGGGTATGCGTTTTACGGCAAGTGTGAATGGCGGTAAAAAACAGGTTATAGAATCTATACCGGATGGTTTTAAGGCTGGTGTGCCACATAATGAACATTGGACGATAGGTGTTCTTGAGAACGTGAGAAAAACGAAAACAAGACAAAGATTTTATAAGGGGGAGAATACAATCGAAATTGGCATGGTTGATCCTGGGTTTGTCTTGGAGCGTTTAGTTATTTATGCGGAGGATACTCCGTTAAAAGAGTCTTATTTAGGGCCAAAAGAGAGTTATTTTAAGAAATAATAAAGGGGTGTCATGGGAAAATTCATGGCACCTCTTCTATTTAGTACACCTGCCAAATTAATTAATACGTTGTAAATACCACTGATTTTTGAATTTAATTATAGTATTATGGGTTGGTAATATCAATTAAATGAGAGTATGAGGAGGTACTATATTATGAAAATAAAGCTTACAACAGATTATGCAATTAGGGTGGTTTTTTATATGTATAATAAAAGGCAGGAAGGAAATGAGGTTATAACTTCTAATGCGATTGCGAAAGAAGAAAGCATTCCACATGGGGTATTAATGAAAGTGCTAAAAGAATTACGAGAAAGCAGAATTATAGCATCACATCAAGGCAGAGGAGAAATCTCAGGTGGTTATACCCTAGCATCATCACTAAAACAGATTACAATTTTGGATATTGTTGAAATAATGGAAGGACCGATTGCCCTAGAGAATGTTAGAAAAAGAGGGGCGAAAGAGGAGGAGCCAGTAGAAGAAAATGGGATTTTACAAGAGTATCGAAGAGTGAGTGAAGGCTTACGAAATGAAATGAGAAAAGTCACTTTATATGAAGTTTTGCATAAAACCGCCGATGAAAAATAACCAATACGAATTGAGTATATATTGTTCCTAATATATATAAAGGAGAAAATTATCATGTCAAAAACGATATGATAATTTTCTCCTTTTATGGTATTGGGCTTCATTAGTAAGTAGAAGCGGTATTGCCTATTTTATATAAGTTTTCAGTGCCTCATACAAAAATTCAGTAGCCCCTGTGCCAACAGCATTGTCATAATAACTTTTAAATCGTTGATCACTGAGATACATTTCACCTAGATTAAGGTGTATTTCCTTTGATATAGCCCATCTTTCCAAAATAGACTCAACCATTGGCGGTGTGCGTCGCATGCGTCTTGTGCTTCGGTACAAGTGGGGTCATCTTTGCTCATTGCAATTTTTAATAAATCCAATATCTGTTGGGATAGCCTTTCTTGCTCACTCCATTGCTCTTTGGTCATACCAGCTAATTTTTGATTGGATTCATTAATCGTAATTTCGCCATATTTTTTAAGCAGCTCGTCACCATATTTCGTTTGATTGTCATTCATTAATTGCTTCTTAAATCCTTTGAATTTTTCTTCATCAGACATGATATAATCTCCTTTCATAGCATTGATTGTGTCAGTTATATTTTTCATCAATACTTTTGTTTGTAATAACTGTTCCTTGAGAGAGGTTAAATGTTCTTCCAATGCTTTTATTTTGTCAAAGTCAGGAGAAGTGATGATGCTCTTTATTTCATTTAAGGGCATTCCTAATTGCCGGTAAAAAAGAATTTGTTGCAAAAGATTAACCTGTACCTGCCCGTAGATACGGTAATCATTGGAACTTACACGGTCGGGCACCAGTAAGTCGATCTCATCATAGTACCGTAAAGTGCGTGTACTTATACCTGATAATTTGGCAAGCTTATTGATTGTATATTCCATTTTGTCACCTCCTATAAGTAATATAAAGCATTACGCAGCGTAAAGGTCAAGATAATTTTAAAAATATTTTAAGAAGCAAATATTTTAAGGAGAATCAACACATATTTTTTCGGCAATCCGTAATTTTTTAAGCAATACTTTTTCTAATTCAGTTATATTTTTTAATGTAGTATGAATGGAATCGCTTATTTTGAGCATTTCACAGATATTATCAGAATCCATAATTGCTTTTTGTAGCATCTCCCCTTTAGCATTTAAAATATGGGCGATAGAGGCTTCCACGAGGGCGATGGATTCAATTATATCAGAACAGCTTTGCGAACAAGAAAATTGACATTTTTGTTCGCAGGAGGATAGGATACATTTCAGAACATAGATAGAGTTACAGGTATCTCGAACGAGGACATACAAGTGGTCGCAAGTGTTATGAGGCAGATATTGGACGGTTAAATCTAAGGCGGTGTAGTTGGTATCCAGATAGCAATGAAGTAAGACATCTTTGCGAGGTGTGGCAAGGGTTATGTGAGATTGTCCTTTTGTACAGGCAGCATAGAGGTAATCACAATGAAATATTTCTACACAAAGATATTGTGTATGGGGAATGACTTCAGTATCAAGCGGCATGATAGTCTTTCTTTTTTTATTTACTGTTCCTAGAAAATAAGAAGTGTTGACAGTTAATTCATTTGCGGCTGGACCACAGGCAACTCCTACTAGACGTATTAGCTGCTGACAGGGAAAAGATACATCAATACAGTCTATTTCATTAAAATCACAATCTAATTGGTAAATAGTTGAGTTCATTTTAGGAGAGAGAGCCCAAAAACATTCATCACAAGCATCATAACAAATAGCAGAATAGGAACGACAGACAACGTATGCTTTACAATTCTCAAAGTTTAAATCCAAGCGATGAATCTCCTTACGGTTTGGTAAGGTACAGTAAAAGTATATGTTATTGGTGGTGATTCCTTCATATAAGTTATGACCATTCCCATTTAGGGAATGAATAGAATGTATCTGTAATGTTTTCATATCGGCTCTCCCTTATAAAATGTAGGCAAAATCAGGAAAATAATGCCAATTTTGCTTGCAAAAGTGTTTCCAAATTAGCAACGGCAGAAATAAGTTCTGTAACAGAAGCGTTAGCTTCTAAAACCATTGCTGGTGTGATGGCTGGATTTTCAGCACTCGCTAAGGCGACAAATAATTGTAATTTTTCGCCCTCGGCATTTAATATATGAGAAAGTGCAGTTTGCTCTAGGGCTACAGATTGGATAAGATCAGTGATAGCTTGTGTACGTTCTATATCACTGCTTTGGATAATAGGCATACCCATGAAGTTTCTCCTTTTCGTTCTTTTCTTTTTAGTTTATGCGTGATGATTAGTTCTGTGAGTATAGAGTGCGAAAATTTAAAAAGATTTATTGACATTGTATTTGATAGATGGCATAATAAAAATAAAAACCATCCATATGGATGGTAAAAGGAGGGCAAAAATGGCAAATGAGACAGAGAAGTTGACCATAAATTTAGGAATTGTGGAGTTGGCACAAGTAGATGTTCTTGTGGAACAGGGAATATACTCAAATCGGTCCGATTTTATCAGAACTGCGATTAGAAAGCAATTAGAAAATCATGGTGATAGAATCGAGCGAGCTCTTACGCCGATTCCAACAGCAACACAAAAGGATTGGTTAAGGGCAATCGGTATTTTTACGATTTCCAAAGAGGAGCTAGAAGAATTTGTTAAAAACAATGAAAAGATTAATATCAGTGTGATTGGTATGCTCATTCTGGAACGTGATATCAGTGTAGAACTTTTTAAGAGGGCGGTTAATAAGATTGTCATACGTGGCAAGCTCGTCGCATCAGATGAACTTAAAGAGATTGTTAAAAAAGAGAGTTAAAGCAGAAGCGGACAATCATTTGATTGTCCGCTTCTGCTTTAAAAAGTTATTTTGTTGAGTTAGCATCTGTTTTTAATAAATCACGAATTTCAGTTAAAAGCTCTTCGCTAGTAGGTGCAGCGGCTTCTTCTTCAACAGGTGCAGTCGCTTTGAGTTTGCTGCTAAACTTTAATACCAGACGAAGTATCAGAAAGATACAGAATGCAATAATGAAAAAATCAAGAACATTTTGTAGAAAGCTGCCATACAAGATAGCACTTTCTTCGGTAATTATTTCTCCAATGCTGTTTATTTCCTGTGGAGTAATAACATGTTTTAGTGAACTTAAGTTTTGCCCGCCAGTTAGAATACCTAGAGCAGGCATTAAAATATCGTTGACGAGAGAAGTGACAATTTTGCCAAAGGCTCCACCGATGATAACACCTATAGACATGTCAATAATATTCCCTTTTAAAGCGAATTCTTTAAATTCTTTCCATAAACTCATAAAAATAAATTCTCCTTATGTATTTTTTAAGTTTAATATAGCAAATGCAAGCACATTTGTCCATATAAACATGAACACATGATTTAAAGATTATAGAGTGGCAGGGTTACAGTAAATGTAGAGCCGCCGCCGATGGTATCCTGAACAGTGATGGTTCCGTTATGAAGTAGAATGATTTCTTTGGCAATACATAGACCCAAACCAAAATGATCTTTTCGGGAATGATTTTTATCAACACGATAAAAACGTTCAAAAATAGACTCCTTATCTTCATCAGGAACGCCAGAACCATTATCAATAATTTTGATTTGCACTTTCTTGCCAGCAGGAACAAGCTCTAAGGAAAGTTTTCCGCCGGCAGGGGTATAGCTTATCGCATTGTTTAATAAGATGGAAAGGACTTGTTCAATACGCAGCCGATCGCAATAAATGGATAAAACATCTTGGTTAGGTGACTGGAGATGAAAAGATAGATGATGCTCTGCAGCTATCGCTTCATATTTTTCATACATATTCAAAACGAGGGTATCTAAATCAAGGATTTCAAGGGTGAGGGACCATTTGTTACTATCCGCACTGGCAAGTGATAACATATCTCCAAGCAGGCGTGACATACGAGCGCCCTCAGTTTCAATAGCATGTGTAAATCTCTTGGCATCTTTGGGTTCCGCTTTTTTTAGAGCCGAGATGCAGGAAAGAATAATAGCTAAAGGAGAGCGCAGTTCATGAGAAGCGGAGGCGACAAACTGTATCTGTTTTTCTTGACTTGTAATGATAGGCTTGATCATACGCTTGGTAAAAAACCAAGAAAATGAAAATAAAAATAGAATGCCAATAAGATCAAGTCCAAGAACCAAAAATCGCTGTGTATTTAGCTGGGCATATAACTGGTCTAAGGGAAATAAAATGATAACGTGTAATAAAGTATCATTTTTAGGGATAATAGCAACAGAAGTATAATAATTCTTGCCGTCATCTCCTTTCATGGTGAAATCTACTTTTTGGGTTAGCACACTGATAGAACGCTCATCAAAGCCAAATTCATGCAGTGCGATAGCATTAGCTTGTGTGGTCAACAAGCTGCGAAGCTTGGGATTATCTAATTCTGAAAATAGAAATGTTTTTTCATTGCTCCTAATATCCAATATAAGTTTATGGTTATTTTGAGTTCGTGCAATCCAATCATAAGAGATATTATTTTGAGTTTCCAAATAGGCATGGATAGAGGCTGTTTCACTTAAAAAAGAAGCATAATAATTGGTATGATTGGCATTTTCTGAAATGAAAAGAATGACCAAGGTTAAGGGAATCAGAATAAGGCTAGTCACAAGGGTGGAGAAAAATGTCAACTGTAAATGGAGTTTTTTAAACATGCTTAACCTCCAATTTGTATCCGATTCCCCGAACTGTTTTGATGGTGGTTTCGCTATGTACAATTTTTAAACGTTTTCTTAAAAAATGAATATAGTTATCAAGGTTTCCCTCTTCAACCTCCGCATCAGGTCCCCAAACTCTGGCTAACAGCATCATGCGCGGCAGTGTCTGATCGGGATTTTTGAGAAAAATTTCAAAAAGATCTGTTTCACGTTTTGAAAGAGAGCAGTTATTCTTAGGCCCTTGTAGTTGTTTTTCTAAGGGATTTAGAGTGATGTCGGCATAGGAAAGGCTTTGAATATCCTCTAAGCGTGTAGGTCTCCTTCTAATGGAACGTATTCGTGCCATCAATTCCTCAAAGGCAAAGGGTTTTACAATATAATCATCAGCACCGGTATCCAAGCCTTTAATTTTATCATTTAATTCTCCGAGGGCAGTGACTAATATCACGGGAGTATGGTTATTGTTTTTTCTCATTTTTTCCAATACTTGAATGCCATTGAATCCAGGCAACATTCGATCTAATAAAATCAGCTCATGTGCATTTTGTGAAATCCAATATAAAGAATCCTCGCCATCATGACAGGTGTCTACCGTAAAGCCCTCTTTTTCTAATTGAAAAGCGAGAGAATCGCATAAATTTTTATCATCTTCCACTAATAATATTCTCATATAATAATCCCTTTCTATAATTGAAAATAACAGTAATTCACCAAATATTCATAATTATATCATAAAAACCTTTAAATAATCTCTAAATCTTAGAGATTATTTAGAGATTACTATGTTACCATGATGATGTTAAAAATGATGACACAAAAAATATAGCAATAAAAATGGAGGAAGAGATGAAAAGAAGAATAATTGCATGTATGATGGTGATTTCCATGTTAGCACTTAGCGCATGTGGAAATAGGACAAATGAAAAGGATACGGCTGCCACGGGTGTGGAGAGTGAGAATAGGGTACAAACAAATGGAACAAATGAAGAGGCAAAAGGAAGATATGTTGAAGATGAGATTTCTCTTCCTTTTGCTCTAGGAGGACTTTTGAAAGTCAAGGAGCTAGAGGACGGAACAATACGTTTAGTTGGCAGGCAAGGGCTTTATGATTCGTACGACAAGGGGAAGAGTTTTGTGAAATTAGAAATCGACGATTTGGTATTAGATGAAACGACGATGATAATGTTTGCNGATTGTAATAAAAATGGTGAGATGATTATTGGAAAAACTGTTTATAAGCAAAGTGATGAACTTTATAACGGAGAACCTTTTTGGGAACCGGAAAAAGAACAAGTTTTTTTAATAGATAAAGACTTAAATATGAAAGAGATAGAAGTGCCTCTTGAAAAAGATATGGAGATAGAAAGTGGTAGCGGAATGGGAACAACGGTAGTGAGGAGTGGAGAAACGACATCAATAGATGAAGCTGAATTTGAAACTTCACCGATGATGGGTGAGGATGCTGTGATGAAGATGTATTTCTTACCAAATGAGAATTATCTAGTATCAACTTCAATGGGGAGCATTTTTCAATTAGATAAGGAGTCAGGAGAAAAAATCGTTGAGTATGCTCAGGAGGATTATATCTATTTAAATAGTGCTGTTATTTGGGGGAATCAGTTGGTTATAGATGCCTATATGGAGTTATATGCCTATGATATAGATACTGGAGCAATACAAGAGGTACATTCTTTGGTACAAGAGTTTATGCAAATGAAAAGGCAAGAGAGCGGCGGTATGATGTTCCATTCCCCGCAAATTTCAATGACAGCAGATGAAGGAGCATTGTATATTGCGAGTAATGAGGGAATCCATAGATATATGGAGGGGAGTACGACGAGAGAAGAGTTAGTGAATGGCTATTTGCACACATTGTCAAATCCAGAATATGGCTATACGGCCCTTGAAAAAACAGAAGATAATAGCTTTTATGTAGGATTAATCATAGCATCATCAACCGAATATACAGAGAAATTGGTCAGATATCGCTATGATGCAGAAGCACAAATAACGCCATCTCAAGAGCTAAAAGTATATGCTTTGACCGACACACCCCAAATAAGACAGGCTGTATCAGTGTATCAGCAGAATAATCCTGGTGTATACATTAATTTAGAAATAGGAATGCCAAAGGACGAACAAGTGACGGCGACAGATGTAATTCGTAATTTGAATACAAGCATAATGGCAGGTGATGGACCAGATATTATTCTTTTAGATGGGCTTCCGGTAGATTCTTATATAGAAAAGGAGGCATTGATAGATTTGGCGGAGATTGTCGAAGAAGTGAATGCAGGTGAGGGACTTTTTGAAAATATAGTAAAGACATATGAAGAAGAGGGGAAAATATATGCTGTGCCGACTAGGTTTACAGTAGATGTATTAATCGCTCAAGAAGAGCTTCTCAATACATATAAAGATTTAAATGGTCTAGCAGAAGCGCTAGAGGGGGCAAAGATGGCAGATAGTAGCAAAGAGAATATATTCAATGCTGCTAATGCCAAGCAGCTTGTAGAAAATTTATATAATACCTCTTCGGGAAGCTGGACAAATGAAGACGGAACATTAAATGAAGAGGCGATAAAGGAATTTATAACAGCCTTAAGTAGAATATATGATGTGATGGATAAGGAAGAGGCTGTTGATGATGAAATGTTCGTTGGTGATGCAATGACTATGCGTATACTGGATGCGTTAGTAAAAGGCTCTGAAATAGCAACAGTATCGCTATCTTCAATAGATGGAATGGCATATATTGTGGCTCTTATGGAGCAAATAAAAGGAAGTGACATGGCTTTATTAAATGGACAAACTCAAAATTCATACATGCCAGTAACAACAGTAGGGGTGAGTGCAAAGAGTGAGAATCAGGATATCGCAAAAGAATTTGTCAAAACTTTATTATCAAAAGAGTTACAGGCGAGTAGTGTAGATGGGGGCTTACCAGTGAATAAAGTGGCGTTTGAGCAACTGATTAGTCAGGATAAGGCGAATGATGTACATTCAATGATTATGATTGAATCCGATGATGGCCGACAAATAATGATAGATATTAAATTTCCAAAGGAAGAAGTATTTATCTGGTTACAGGACGGTATTGAAAAATTAGAAGTGCCAGCAAATATCAATTCGATAATCAAAGAAACTGTCACATCTGAAATTGTAAATGGGCTTGAAAATGAAAAATCAGTGGATGAAATAGCGGCGAGTATATTGCAAACAATAAATTTATATTTATCAGAGTAGATTAGGAAGAGAGATATGCGAAAAAGGAAAATAAAACAATCAGAATGGCTGGGTTTACTATTTATACTTCCAAGTTTAATTGGGGTGAGCGTTTTTATCTTAATGCCCTTTATAGATGTGATTAAACGTTCCTTTATAGGGGCTATGAATGAAGTGTTTGTAGGAATTTCAAATTATCAGATGGTCTTAAAAAATACGGCATTTAAACTTGCGGCAACAAATACCATTTGGTTTATGTTAGTGTGCATTCCCTTATTGCTTATTCTCTCCCTTTTACTTTCACAATTTTTATTTAGACAGGGGAAAATAGGTAATTACTTGAAGATGGCATATCTAGTGCCAATGGCAATACCAGTGGCATCAGTTGTACTATTATGGAGGATATTGTTTCATCGGCAGGGTTTTTTGAACGGTTTTATCAATATTTTCGGTATCGAAGCGATTGATTGGATGAATAGTGAGTATGCTTTTGGGGTCTTGGTGTTCAGTTATATATGGAAGAATGTAGGATACAATATTGTATTGTGGCTGGCAGGACTCTCAGGCATATCCACAAGTATATATGAGGCGGCAAGAGTGGATGGAGCGACGGAGAGAAAGATATTCTTTCGGATAACATTACCTAATTTAAAGGCGACGATGTATACCATTATTGTGTTGTCAATTCTCAATTCATTTAAAGTATTTCGCGAGGCATATTTAGTAGCTGGGGATTATCCGCATCAAAGTATGTATTTATTACAGCATATTTTCAATAATTGGTTTCGAGAAATGTCCTTTGATAAAATGTCAGCGGCAGCAGTTATGGTAGCCTTTGTGATTGGTGGATTGATTCTAATTTTGCAAAAATCATGGGATTTACAGGAATAGAGGGGGCATATGGTGAAAAGAAAATTATTATTATTATGGGTGTTAATGATATTGGCATTTATTATGTGTTATCCCATTCTATTTTTAACAATAGGTGCGATTATGTCGCAGGGTGAATTAAAGGAGAGCTTGCGCGCTATATTATTATCTGGCGAGGGGTTTGCTAGTTGGAGAGCCATTCCTTTGTATCCAACATTGAGGCACTATATTGAAATCCTATTGGATTCACCAGAATTTTTTCTGATGTTTTGGAATTCGGTTAAAATGTCAGTATTTATTTTAAGTGGTCAGCTTCTTGTTGGAGTGCCGGCAGCTTGGGGATTTGCGAGGTTTAACTTTCCTTTTAAAAAGGCATTGTTTTCTTTATACATAGTATTAATGATGATGCCTTTTCAGGTAACGATGCTGTCGAATTATTTGGTGTTAAATAAATTAAAATTAATAGATACTCATGCGGCGATTATTTTACCGGCAATTTTTTCGACCTTTCCTATTTTTATTATGTATCGTTTCTTTTGTGGAGTGCCAGAAAGCCTTATCGAATCCGCAAAAATAGATGGAGCAAATGCGGTTCAAATATTTATGAAATTAGGGTTGCCGCTGGGTTCCGCAGGAATTATATCAGCGATGGTTTTGGGATTTTTAGAATATTGGAACTTAATTGAGCAGCCCTTAGCATTTTTAAGATCAAAATCATTATGGCCCTTATCCTTGTATTTGCCAAATATCACTTTGGAAAGAGCCGGAATGTCATTTGCAGCATCGGTAATAGCACTGATACCAGCAATTTTAGTGTTTTTAGGCGGACAGGATTATTTAGAACAGGGTATTATCGCAACGGCAATAAAAGAATGAGAGGAACAAAAGGAGATGAAAAGATGGAGTTTTTGAAAGAACTTTGGAATTATGGAAAAGATAAAAGGAATAGTGCTTCCATGAGAAAAAAAGCGATAAAAGGATTTTCCCTATTCTTGGTTTTGATTATTTCCTTTACGATTTTATCAAGAGCGGCGGCATCTATGACTGTGCCGCAGGTGAATACTGAATATCCAGCAAAGAAAAATTTAGAATTTCCTATCAGTGTAGAGGGTAAAGTGGAAGAAAATCAAGTGCAGGCAATCAATGTCTTGGAAAATATAAAGGTGGCTTCTATTTATGTGAACGCAGGACAAAAGGTTGCCGCAGGAGATGATTTATTTCAACTTAGCTTGGAGGATTTGGAAGAAAAAAAGCGTGCATTGGAATATGATTTGACCAAACTAGAACTAGATAAAAGTGATTTGGAATCAAGTAAAGATGTGGCGGAACAAAAGAGTGATACAAATATAAAAAGAGCAAATGAGAATTATAGTAATACGGTTACGAGATCAAATATGGAATTAACAAATGCCTATAATGATATGATAAAGGCGCAAAATGAATTGGTAGAATTTCAAAATAGTGGAACTACAGGCACAGCAGCCGATTCACAAGTGGAACAGGTACTACAAAATACGGTGACAGAAAAAGAAAGTGCACTCACTACAGCCGTTCAAAATCAAGAGCAAACCATTCAGGAGATAGAACAAAAAATTTTGACAGGGCAAGAAAGACAACAGCAGTTACTAACAGGAGAGGAAAAATTGAGCAGTGCAAAATTGAGTGCTATTGAAGAAGCAGTTAGGGTCGAAAACCAATCATTGTTAGACACCGTCAATGATGTGGCAGCGGAAGCACAACAGAGTCTTTTGACGGCAAGAGAGGCTTTGACAACCTATCAAACAAGTAATGCCCAGAGCCAGCAGGCGAGCATAGAAGAGCAGGAAAAAGCGCTGCTAGATAGCTATGAAAGCAAAAAGCAAAGCTATGAACTGCTGGTTCAATCAAATGGTATGACCGTATTAGATGCGGCACGTGTAATTGAAGATGCGAATGCAGAAGAAGCTCAGGTCAGCAATATGGAAGTGTTAGAAATGGATATCGAGCTAAAGAAAAAAGAATTGGGTAGGATTGTAGAATTGATAGAACTGGAGGGGATTATTGTCTCTCCCATCACTGGGATTGTAACGGAGAGTACGGTGACGGTGGGAGGAAAAACAACTGATGGTGCAGCGATGTTTCTTGCTGATACTTCAAAAGGCAATAAGTTCGTAGCGCAGTTGACAAAAGAACAACAAAAGTACATCTCCAGAAATGATAAAGTGACGTTAAGAACGGCGGATGGCAAACAAACAGTAGAGAATTTAACGATTGATTTGATGACACCAAGTAAAGAAAACAATGAAACAATGGATATCACAGTATTGATTCCAGCCGGAGAATTAGAAGTGGGAACAAGTGCGGCATTAAAATTTACGAAGATGAGTGCTCAGTATAATACCTGTGTTCCAATCGAAGCGATTCGTACAGATTCGATGAATAAGACTTATGTATTAGTTATTGTGGAGAGCGATACTGTATTAGGTACAGAGTTACAAGTTGTGCGCAGTGACGTGACGATTTTGGATAAGAATGAGAAATTTGCGGCTTTATCAGACAGTGATTTGGCAGCAAATCAACAGGTAGTTATTTCATCAGATAAGGAAATAAAGGCAGGCGACAGAGTACGCCTAGCGGATTAATGGGAGCGATAAAGCGGCATATAGGAACGAGTGTAGTATTGGTGTTATTAACTATATGTCTAGGATTGGCGATTTTATATAGTAAAAGAGGAGATACCTTTGGGAATATAAAGGTTTTTCATCAAGAAGAAACGCGATTGAACGGATTGCAGGCGATAGAAATGTTAGAAAGAGAAAAAGAGCAAGAGATTTCCGTCAATTATACCCTGTGGGGAGAATTACAGAACCAAACGGTCAGTTATTCCGAATTATATCGAAGCACTTCGGTGAGTGCGATGGTTATTAATGGTGAATCTAGGCTTTTATTGAAAAGTGCTTGGAATTTACTTGAACAAGATAAATACGGTTGTCTGATAGATGCCCAAACGGCTTATAAACTTTTTGGTGATACAAATGTTGTGGGACAAACGATAGAATATGAGAAGAAAGAGTATGTGATTAGAGGGATAGTCCAAAAACTTGAGAATGTGCTTATTATACAATCCACTTCAGAAACAAAAGAGGTGATGAATTATATATCCATTGAAATCGGCAATAATCAAAGGACTGAAGAGGTTATCAATAATTTTCAAAGGAGACATTCTATTTCAGGAAATATAATGGATTTTAATGTGTATAATACCTGGGCGACAATACTTGTAGCAATATTGCCGATAATTTTATTTTTATCTATTTTAGTGAAGTTTATAAAAATTATTTATAATACCAGTAAAAAGGTTCCCATACATGCTGTTTGTTATTCATTTATTGCTCTAATTTTCTTCGTGACGATGTTTGGAGTGTTAAGGATTAAAATTCAGTATCCGCAAGCATTTATTCCGAGCAAGTGGTCAGATTTTGGATTTTGGAGCAATCTATATACGGAACAAATAAATAAGGTTCTAGCGGTATTAAAAGGGAAAAAGAGTTTGCCGGAATTAAATCTTATAATTCCATTTTTAGAAACATTGAAATATGCAGTATTGAGCTATATTCTTTATTTTATTTTGAATAAGTATATGATAATAAAGAAAGCAGAAGAATTAGTACTATATTTAGTGAGCACTTTTGTAGGTAGCTTTCTTGTTATCTATTTAAGTGAATTAAATGGAAATTTAATTTCAGGGAATAGACAGGTGTGGTTTTTAATCCCGATATATTTATCTGGAAGATATATACTGGCAAAGATATATGATTATGAGAAGAGCATACTTTTTTGCTGTTCAAATGATGGAAACTGCGGTATGATAAAGGCATCTTCAAAATAGAGAGTAGGGATTATTTATGGAATATATACCGGCGAAAACCATTGTGACCAGAAACAAAACGAATAGCTGGTTTGGCTATGAATACAATATGAATATATACCGTGGTTGCTGTCATGGCTGTATATATTGTGATAGCAGATCAAGCTGTTATCAAATAGAAAATTTTGATAAAGTGCGGGCAAAAGAAAATGCGTTGGAAATTATTCGTAATGATTTGAGACGAAAGGTGAAAACAGGGGTGATTTGTTCAGGCTCAATGTCTGACCCCTATAATCCGTTTGAAAAAGAACTTTCTTTTACCAGAAATTCATTAGAATTGATAAATGCTTATGGATTTGGTACTGGAATTGTGACGAAAAGTGATTTAGTGACGAGGGATATTGATATATTAGAAGATATTAAAAGTCATTCGTGTGCGATGGTGAAAATAACCATCACCACTCCACATGATAGCTTGGCAGAAAAGCTGGAGAGGGGAGCGCCTCTAGCGAGCAGAAGATTTGCCGCGCTCAAAGAACTTTCAGCAGCAGGTATCTTTACTGGTGTTCTGTTTATGCCGGTATTGCCATATATCACTGATAAAGAAGGGGATATCAAAGAAGTTGTAGAGAGGTCAGCAGAGGTAGGGGCTAAGTTTATTTACCCGAATATGGGGGTTACTCTTAGAGGAAATCAAAAAGAATGGTATTATAATAAATTAGATAAGTATTTTCCTGATTTGCGAGAGGTATACCAAAAAGAATATGGAGAAAAGATGTATTGTAATTCACCGCATTCGAGAAAGCTATGGAAAGTATTCCAAGAAGAATGCGATAGATATGGTATTATATATAAAATGGATCAGATTATTAGAGAAGCCAGGAAACCATATACATATTCGCAGCTCAGCTTTTTTGACATGTAAAAAGAAAACGAATATTTTGGGAAATTAGGCATATAGGAGAAACATTTTTGGCTATGAAACATATATTAAAGTACACTTAGAAAGTAAGGTGTATATTAATATAGGAGTTGAAAATGATGAATATGAATACAAATTGTGGATGTAATAATAAATGTGGTAATTGTGATACTGGTGTAAGAGGAGTGGGCTCTCAAAATGATTTTCAATGTAATAATCAAGGTGCTGGCTGCTGCGGTAAATGCGGGCAAGTGCGTTGTAATTGCTGTGATAATAAAGGTAAAAAGGTTTGTGAATGGAATAAACACTGCTATAAAGGTAATGTAAATGAGTTCGGCGATTTATTTGCCGGGATGGAAGCATTGAGAGAGGCATTAAAAGATATCTGTGGTGGAATTAAATTAATCACCAAAGGTTGTGATGTATGTAGAGGGGTAAAATTCATTAGAGAGGGCTTATGTTACCTTGAAGCGGCTCTTGAAGATTTTATTTGTGCCTTAAATGAAATAGATTTTAGCAATGATTGTTGTGCGAAGAAAATCATAGAACAGGCAATTTGTGAAATTGAGCAAGCGATTGCGGCAATTTGTGAGGGATTAAAATGTATTGAATGTGGAAATATCTGTGATGGTACCGCGATGATTTGTGGTGCTGTTGAATGTATCGAAGAAGCATTAGAAGATGTTTGCCGTGCGATTAAAAAAATATCTTAGTCATTTCATTTTATAATAGGCATGAAAAAAAGAATGGGCGGTTCTAAGTGAACCGCCTGTTTTTTAAAGCTGTGGCATATTTAAATAATTCAAAAGTCCAACATAAATCGCATAGGCATATTGATATTGGTCATTTATTAAATGTTGTACATCACCTAGATTGGTGAGATATCCAAGCTCCACCAACACTGCAGGCATCTGGGTACGTCGCAGCACATAGAGGCTTGGGTTTTCACGAACTTGATTGTTCTTAATACCGACACGGCGAACAATTTCATCTAAGATAGAGGTCGCCAGGTCTCCTGCGGGAGAGTTTTTAGCATACACATATACTTCGGCACCGTGTATCGCAGGATTTACATTCGCATTGCCATGAATACTAATAAAATAATCTGCAGGCCAGCTATTTGCCATTTGGACACGGCGGGCAAGACTGGTTGCATTATTAGTGCCCAGCACTTCAGTTGGCGTGGTTCTGGAAACACGGACATCAAAGCGATAGTCCTCGGCGAGGATATTCGCTAGATAAGTTCCCACAGCATAAGTAATATCTTGTTCAAATAAATTATTGGCGGCAGCACCTGCGTTTGGGCTGCCGGTTGGATTGTGCCCTTGATCCACGAAAATTCGTATTGCCAAAAAATCACATCTTTTCTTTTAATAAATTCGATATTATTATATGCAAAAAGCCAAAAAGCGTGTATAGTATTTCAAAATAAAAATTATCGAGAAGCAATAGCAAAGATAACTAATAAATCGCGAGCGGACCATAAGGGCCATCAATAATTTCTATTTTGGTTTCAAAGATATCAGTCAGAAGTTCGGGCTTCATAATATCATTTACCGTTCCAAATGCAGCGATTTGTCCGTGTTTCATAGCACAAATTCGATCGGAATACTTGGCGGCAAAATTGATATCATGCAGAACTGTTAAAATGGTTCTGCCAAATTCATTGGCAGCGTGCCTTAAATGCTCCATCATTTGAACCGAACGAGCAACATCAAGATTGTTCAGCGGCTCATCCAAAAGTACATATTCTGTTTCTTGGCATAAAACCATTGCGACATATGCCCTTTGTCTTTGCCCGCCAGAAAGCTCATCTAAGTATCTATTTTCTAAATCTGTTAGGTCTAAGAAATCTATATATTTAGAAACGATTTTCTCGTCCTCTTTTGTTAATCGCCCTTTTGAATAAGGAAATCTTCCAAATCCAGCGAGCTGTCTTACGGTAAGTTTTGTTACAAAATGATTTTCTTGTCGTAAAATCGTTAAGACTTTTGCTAAATCTTCTGATTTTGATGCAGAAACATCCATATTTGCGACTTTGATTTGTCCCTCATTCATATTCAAGAGCCTTCCAATCATCAAAAGAGCGGTTGATTTTCCAGCGCCATTTGGGCCGATTAAAGCGGTGAGACCAGCTTTGGGTATTTGAATATTTAAAGGGCCTATTTTCACTTCATCTGTATACTGTTTTTTAGCATTAATAATATTTATCATAACGTTCCTTTCCTTAATAATACAATTAAAAATATAATTCCTCCAAACATTTCAATAATAATGGAGACAACACCTTGTGCTCTAAAGACATGATTCATGAAAAAGTATGCGCTTGTTATTATCAAGAATCCGATAGCGAGAGCCATTGGAAAAACATATCTGTGATCATAAGTTGGTGCGGCTTGATAAGCCAGAGTCGCAACTAAAAATCCATAAAAGGTGAGCGGTCCAACCAAGGAGGTTGAAATTGACATTAGAATGGAAACTAATATTAGAATATAGATTACGCCAGCCTTATGTTTAATTCCAAGAGAGGTACTGGTGCTCTTTCCAAGTGATAATATATTTAGTTTTTTAGAATAAATAAGAAGCAGTAATCCAGTAACAATTACAATAGGAATTGCAACAGGAAAATACTCAGCCCTCGCATTATTCACAGAACCAAATAATCGTGCCTGTAAAATATCAAATTCAGATGGTGCTAAAAGTCTTCTCATAAACGTTGATATAGACCGTAGGCCAGTTCCGATAATAACTCCGACCAAAAGCAGAAGCTGGAGATTTCCATATTTTCCGGAGAGTAGCCAACCATAAAGTATCAAGCACATTAACACCATAACGATAACTTGAAACATAAATGCCCCAATGCCGTTACTGAGTTGTATGAACATAGTAGCACCGAAGAAAAACATCGTGCTGGTATGTATGGTTGAATAAACAGCTTCAAATCCCAAAAGGGAGGGGGTTATAATTCGATTATTTGTGCTTGACTGGAAAGCAACGGTAGCCAAGCTCTGACAGATAGCAGCGATAATCATAGCAATAATGGCGTTTAATCGTCTTCTTACAACAGGGATAAAAGAAGGCGAATCGATGGGAACAGGATTATTGTAAACCAAAAGTCCATAGGCCGCCAAAAGTCCCAAAACAATCAATGTTATCAGTAAAATCCAATAACGTCTTTCTTCTTTTTTAGAGCGAAAAGCTCTAGCGGATCTATTTTTATTATGATGGCTGGAACTAATTGCGATATTATCTTGAGTAGTAGATATAAGTTTACTCATCGTGGCCTCCTTTGTTTTAGTAAGATGAAAATGAAAGTAATAGAGCCTACAGTTCCAAGAATCAAAGAAACGGGAACTTCAAAAGGCATGATAATGGTACGGGAAATGATATCACAAAGAGTAATAACCCCCATTCCTAATACACATACCCAAGGTAAATTTGTTCGCAGGTCATCACCACGATACATGGAAACAATATTTGGCACAATCAAGCCTAAAAAGGGTAAATTTCCGATAACTGCCGCTACAATACCAACAGCTAAAGAAATAAGTCCAGTTCCTAAAATAATAACCCGATTATAATTAATTCCAAGGCTGGTTGCAATATCCTCTCCGAGTCCAGCTAAGGTTAATCTATCAGCATAGATAAAAATCAGTACGGTAACGATGACAATTAACCACAAATACTCATATCTGCCCACTTGAACAGCGGCAAAGGAGCCGACAAACCAATTTGAAATGCTTTGTGTCATTTGAAAAACAAGTCCAACAAAGGTTGAAATTGAGGAGACAACAGCCCCTAGCATCATACCAATAATAGGCACAATTAAAGATGAACGAAGTCGAACTTTTCTTAAAAATAAGAAGAAAATCATTGTTCCGATAAAAGAAAAAATAATTGCACCCGTCATTCTTTGGAGTAATGTTGGAGCGGGAAAGATCAAATAAACGAAAACAAGGCCTAGCCCCGCCCACTCAATGGTTCCGGAGGTGGTAGGTTCAACTAGACGATTGCGGGTAATCAGTTGTGTTACGAGTCCAGATATTGACATTGCCGCACCAGTAAGCATTAAGGCGGCGGTTCGGGGAACGCGGGTTATAAAAAACATTTTCATTCCATCTTCTTGTCCGTGGATATCGTAAACGCCGGTAAACAGCGATATAAGCCCTAACATAGCAACAATAATAATTGCTAATATAAAGGGCTTTGTCCATATTTTATTGGACTTTGAGGGCTGAATTTTCTCAGCCCTCGTGATTTTTTGTATTGTATTTTTTGACATTTTGACTATACTCCTTTTATGCTATTTAGATAGAGCGTTTGCAAGACTTTCAAATAGCTCTAAAAAGGTTTGTATAGATTCATTTGTGTATGTATCGTTTGGTGCATAAACTACTTGGTCATTAGTAACCGCAGTTATGTTTTGAAGCGCTGGTGAATTACTGATAACATCACTAGCAGGAACAGCACCATCAGCCGCCGCAGTTGCAGCATCACGATCTAGTACAAAAACCCAGTCAGGATTACTTTGGGCAATAGCCTCAACGGAGATATCATCACCTTGATGGTCAGAGGATGCACCGTCAACATATAAAGATGAGGTCCAGTCAAAAATTTCATACATTGGCCCCCAAACACGTCCGGATAGAGGAGCCGCGAAGCGAATATCTCCGCCGGAAACGATAATAGTCATAATTGTATCAGTTCCATTATATGCAGATTTGGCGTTTTCAATCGCAGCATCAAAATCAGCAACTAATTGTTGGGCCTCTTCATTTTTTTCAAAAATTTGTCCTAAAGAAAGAGTCGCATTTTTAAGCCCATTTACTAAGTTTTCTCCAGGTGTTTCAGCGTCTGCCGAAGTATCAATATTAAGATCAATAACAACTGCATTTGGTACTAATGCTACTATATCTTCATAGTAGTTACCAAATCGTTGACCAACGATAACAAGTTCAGGGTCAACAGCAGCGATGATTTCAAGATTTGGTTCATTATGAGAACCAATATTTTGAACAGAATCATCATCAATATAGAATGATAGTTCTGGTGGCATTACATTCTTTGGAGCCGCAGCTAATACAATTCCCCAATCAGCTAGAGTCTCATAAGTTCTATTATCCAAAGCTACTACAGTTTTTGGATTTATTGGAACAGTAACCGTTCCGTGTCTATCTGTGATTTCAACAGTTGTAGCTACTTCTGCTTCACTCGCTGGTGTTTGGGCTTCAGTAGTCGTTTCCGGTGCGGCAGTTTCAGTTTCAGGAGCAGCAGTTTCTGCTTCCGTGGTCTTAGGTGTATTAGTTGAACACCCCGTTAATGCTAAAGTAAAAAGTGTTATTAAAACAGTTAATTTAAGTGAAACTAATTTTTTCATGTATATCCTCCTCTTTATGCTTGCTATGCTGCAATCATTGTTGTTAAAATTAATTGTTATGAAAAGTTTCTAGGTTATCCTTTCTATGTATATTTGTGTTTTGTATCTATTGTAAAATACAATGCAAAATCACATTCTATCCAAGTTAGCGAATTCTAACTNAAGGTTAAAAAAAGAAGTTCGCATTAGCTAACTCTATTGTAGTTTACTATAGGAAATGATGATTGTCAATAGCTATTTTCAAAAAGAAGCCCTTGCTATTTGCTACATTCATATATAGAATTAAGAAAGAGTTAAGAATTCTCATGAAAATATCTTAAAAAAGGTTTGATATATTAAATAACAAGAGGGAGGAAAATAATATGTGTAATATTTTAGTGTGTGATGATGATAAAGAAATTGTAGAAGCTATTGATATCTATTTAAGTCAGGAGGGATACCATATTATTAAAGCCTATGATGGTCAGGAGGCATTGCAGAAATTAACTGAACATGAAATTCATCTTTTAGTTATTGATGTCATGATGCCAAGACTAGATGGTATTAGAGCAACATTAAAGGTACGTGAAAAAAGTAGCATTCCGATTATTATTTTATCGGCAAAATCAGAAGATGCGGATAAGATACTAGGATTAAATGTCGGAGCAGATGATTATGTTACGAAGCCATTTAATCCATTGGAATTAGTAGCACGGGTGAAATCACAGATACGAAGATTTACGAAATTAGGTAATATGGTGGATAATAATGAAAATGTATTTCAAGTGGGCGGTCTTGTTATTCAAGATGATTTAAAAGAAGTAACAGTGGACGGTGAGGTGGTAAAATTAACACCGATTGAATACAACATTCTTCTATTATTAGTGAGAAATCAGGGGAAAGTATATTCAATTAATCAAATTTACGAAAACATATGGAATGAAGAGGCTGTGGGGGCGGATAATACGGTAGCGGTGCATATCCGTCATATAAGGGAAAAAATTGAATTTAATCCCAAAGAGCCTAGATATTTAAAAGTGGTATGGGGAATAGGCTATAAGGTGGAGAAAGCCTAATTCCATTAAATGGAAAGGGTGTGAAGAATAAAAATGAAGAATGAGTTTTCAAATATAAAAAAAGCAATCATGATTATAATAGAATATCTTTGTGCAATGGCATTTGTTATAGGTGCTTATATACTTCTTTCTCATTTAGAGGTAGCAAATGGGGAGTGGGAAAATGTGAATTATTTTGAATCCAACTCCTTTACCCAAGGAATGTTACAAGAAGTGAGAATTCTTACTAATGACTATATACCTTTGCGTGAGATGTATGAAAATATAAATGAATCAGACATTGTTATAGATATCGCGAGATATAGTAACGGAAGCAGCAGGGTATCAGAGAATAGTCTAGGATTGACTTATAGGCTTAAGGACTTGAAGCGATGGGCGGATATAGGTATCACATATGTGGAGTTTGAGGTTGCAGAGAGCATAGAAGAATATGCAAGTATAGAGGACATGGATAGAGAAGAGGAAACAGCAGTAGCCATGCATTATGTTGTTGAGGGCATTTTAGAAGAATATGCTCCAATAGGCTATGGAAGTATTCGAGATTATGTAGCACAAAATCCTAATATAAGTTATTATGAAGTATATAATCATCTGATTGAAGCGATAGAACGGATTGGCAACGAGAGCCTTGAATATGAAATGTATGCAGTGAGGTATAATCAGATCAATACTAATTTGGAGTATAGTGTGAAAAAAGTTAGCACTGGAGAAGTTTGGACAAATACGAATAGGAGTCAAATAGATATTAAAAAACTAGATGCGTATTTAGAAATAAACACTGTTACACTTGACCTAGGAAGCAATTTTTTCACAAATCGTTCAGAATTAGTGAATTCTCTTTGGCGCTCTTTTGGCTCCGATGAATATTTGGTAACGATTGGAATCAATCATGATTTGCCAATACAAGATCATTTTCACTATAATAGAAGTGATTATGAAAGATGGGGACCATGGCGAAATGTAGCGCTAGTATTAGTAGGTGCAGGAATGATCATAGGTTTAATATCAGTGATATACCTCACCTGTGCAGCCGGTCGAAAGGGAAAAAATAAAGAAATACAATTAAACTGGTTTGATAAAATAAAAACAGAAGTTTTTATAGCAGGTGCGGGAATTGCGGCTATGAGCAATTTGGCAATACTGTGGGAGATGCTATATTATTATTACAGAAGTAATTATGGAATATTACTAACAGGAATACTGACATTGACTCTGAATACAATAGCAATCATCAGTTATCTATCTTTCGTTAAAAGAATAAAGGCAAAGACTTTATGGAAAAACAGCATGTTTTCTGCNATTATTAGTTGGTTTAATGAGGGCGTTACTCTAGGGAGAGTGACATCGCAGATCTTGTTAAAATTTGGCGTATATTTTTTCACAATTATATTTTTNGTAGTTGCGATGGGAGGATTTGGTGCATTTCTAGCATTTATTATTAGCATGTATGTTTTGTATGTAATTTTAAATAATGCGATTGGAAGAAGAAAACTTCTTGCAGCAGTACAAAATATTGCGGCGGGCAATATAGATGGCAAAGTGAATATAACGGAGCTAAAGGGTGACAATTTATTACTGGCATATGAAATAAATAATATGAGTGCAGGATTGCAGCAGGCAGTAGAAAAATCGCTAAAAGATGAAAGATTAAAAACTGATTTAATTACCAATGTGTCCCATGATATAAAAACACCGTTGACCTCAATCATTAATTATGTGGATTTAATAAAACGAGAAAATATAGAAGATGCCAAGATAAAGGGCTACATTGAAGTTTTAGACAGCAAATCACAACGACTTAAAACATTAACAGAAGATTTGGTGGAGGCTTCTAAAATCAGCTCAGGTAATATCGAAATTATATTGACACAAATGAATTTTACCGAGTTATTGCAACAAACTAATGGTGAGTTTGATAATAAATTTAGTGAAAAGAATTTAGAAATAATAACCCATATTCCAGAATATCCTGTTATAATAAATGGAGATGGAAGACGAATTTGGCGAATACTAGAGAATTTATATAATAATATTCATAAGTATGCAATGGAGAATACAAGAGTTTATATAAGTTTGCTGGTTGTTCAATCGAATATGGTTTTAACCCTTAAAAATATATCGAAATACTCTCTTAATATAGAGGCAAATGAATTGACCGAGCGATTTATAAGAGGCGATGTATCCAGAAGTACCGAGGGAAGCGGTTTAGGTTTAGCGATTGCTAAAAACTTGACGACCTTACAGGGTGGAACATTTGATATATACTTAGATGGAGATTTATTTAAGGCGACCATTACGTTTCCAATTATACAGGGATAATGAGGAGAAAAGGAAAATGAATATAGCAAAAATGATTGATCATACGATATTAAAAGCGGACGCATTAAAAGAGGATATAATCAAGTATTGTCACGAGGCGATAGAGTATGGATTTGCCTCTGTATGTGTAAATACATGTCATGTAAAAACGGTTCATAATCTATTGAAAGGCAGTTCAGCCAAAACTTGTTGCGTGATTGGCTTCCCTTTAGGAGCGATGTCGACCAAAGGAAAAGTTTTAGAAACGCAGGTGGCGATAGAAGACGGAGTCGAAGAGGTTGATATGGTGATCAACATTGGTGCTTTAAAAGAAGAAAATCATGAGCTGGTATATGAAGATATCAAAGCGGTCAACGAGGTGTGTCAAGCCAATAATGCGGTGTTAAAAGTAATTATTGAAACATGCTTTTTAACAGAAGAAGAAAAAATAATAGCTTGTCAGTTGGCGTTAAGAGCAAAAGCAGACTTTGTAAAGACCTCAACCGGATTTGGCAGCGGTGGAGCGACGGTAGCTGATATTAGATTAATGAAAAAAGTGGTGGAAGATAAGGCCAAGATAAAAGCTAGCGGCGGAATTAGAACTGCCGAACAAGCACAACAGATGATTTTGGCTGGTGCGGATAGAATAGGGGCTTCCAACGGAATTATATTACTATAAATAAAAATCGGAATCTGGTTATCATCACAATAACCAAATTCCGATTTTTATAGTATTAAGAAAAACAATGTCTTAGATGTTATTCTTCAATGTCGTTCTTGGCATTCTCGTTCTCATTATCTTCTAGTGTGTCCTCTGGAGCATCTTCTTCCTTGGGAAGATAATTCTCGAATATCTTATTAAAAAAGAATGAGTTAGCATATGCAGTGCCGGAAAATCCTATCAATAGATAAATCAAAATGATATATTGAGATAGCAAATTAATAAAATAAGCGGCGATAAAAGGTCCGATAAGAATTAATACCATAACGATTGTAGAGGGCAGATGTCTAATAGAAATAAAGAAAGAATTTTTAAAAGTATTCTTTATGCTATTAAAAAACTTTGCCTGAATAGGGAAAATATATATGGTGATAAAGGTTAAAATAAGCATTAGTGCCAGCACAACATAGCGAATAATATCACTAAATTGAAAAGCCCAATCTCTAAGGATGATTAAATCCACGACCGCAATAATATAGCCTGCTAATAAAAATAACCAAATGACAGTAGATTGTCTGAAATTTTGTTTAAAAGAGTGGAAAAAACTTTTTACAATATAAGCCTCTTCGTCTTTTGTCATTTTTAGTGTTACATAATTAAGGGCAGTTGTGGAAGCACCTATTGTTACAATCGGAATGCAACAAATAATCCACAAAATATTCAAGATAATTAAGTCCGCGATTTTTGTCATAACAGAAAAGAATTTTCCATCAATATTAAAAATACCTCCCATATTTTAGTACCATTCCTTTCTTTAAGTGTATTTTTTAATAAATTTTATAAAAATAATTATAGCCGATTTAATTATAAAAATCAAATAAAGAAAATATAAATAAATGCAAGAGAAAAGGGAATGAAAGGGGATTCGTCAATATGCACAAATAAATGAGCTGACTTTCGTCAACCTAACATGTAAAAAAATGAATTTATATAATGGTCAGCAGATTTTACAGTGTATTAAAAAAATATTTGTTAATTTAGAATATAGTAGAAATCAGGTCATTCAGTTATACTGATAGCAGGAAAATAAGGTTGATAGAGATATCGACAACAACTAGGAGGAAAAAAATGGCAAGTTTAAAATTAGAACGAATTAATAAGACTTATCCAAATGGATTTGAGGCGGTAAAGGATTTTAGCTTAGACATAGCAGATAAAGAATTTGTTATCTTTGTAGGACCATCAGGATGTGGTAAGTCTACTACATTGCGTATGATTGCAGGTCTTGAAGATATTACAGGCGGTACATTATCTATTGGAGATAAGGTAATGAACAACGTAGAACCAAAAGATAGAGATATCGCGATGGTTTTCCAGAACTACGCTTTATATCCACATATGACAGTATTTGATAACATGGCATTTGGTCTTAAATTAAGAAAAGTACCAAAAGCACAAATTGAAAAACAAGTAAAAGAAGCAGCTAGAATTCTTGACTTGGAAAAATTATTAGACCGTAAACCAAAAGCTTTATCCGGTGGACAAAGACAGCGTGTTGCGATGGGACGTGCGATTGTTCGTGATCCTAAAGTATTCCTTATGGATGAGCCTTTATCAAACCTTGACGCAAAGCTTAGAGTACAAATGCGTATTGAAATTTCAAAAATTCATGAAAGATTAGGCGCAACTATTATTTATGTTACACATGATCAGACAGAGGCGATGACACTTGGTACTAGAATCGTAGTTATGAAAGATGGTATTGTACAACAAGTGGATACACCACAAATTTTATATAATGAGCCAAAGAACTTGTTTGTTGCAGGATTTATTGGTTCACCACAAATGAACTTTGCAGATGCAGAATGTGTTGTAACAGGTAATGAAGTAACCTTAAAAGCTGGTGGAAATAGCTTTAAGTTGCCACAAGCAAAAGCAAAGAAATTAATTGAAGGCGGATATAATGGAAAAACTGTTGTTCTTGGTATTCGTCCAGAGGATGTACATGATTCACAAATGTTTATTGAATCATCACCAAAGGTGCAGAAGTATTCTTATACTTTGATGTAGAAGATTCATCTATGACAGCGAGAGTTGATCCTCGTACAACAGCTAGAACAGGTGATACCGTTAAATTTGCCTTAGATCTTGAAAAAATACATGTATTTGATAAAGAAACAGAGCAAACAATTACTAACTAATCAACAATTAAATTGAGATAATGGAGAACCTATAGAGCTTTTTGTTCTATAGGTTCTTGTTTTTAACTATTGTCTTTTGGAAATAAATGTTTTATAGTTAGTAAAAAGGATAAGATAAGGATGTGAATAAATGATATCGAATCAAGTAATACAAACAGCGCTTGATGAACTTAGAGCAATTACAAAAGTGGATCTTGCAGTGATGGATTTAGAGGGAAACAGTATAGCAACAACTTTCAAGGAAGATGATGTTCTTATAGCAAAGGTAATCGAATTTTCAGATTCACCAGCGGATAGTCAAGAAATGCAAGGCTATCATTTCTATAAAGTATATGATGAGAACAATTTGGAATATGTACTTATATCAAAAGGAACTCATGAAGATGCTTATATGATTGGTAAGGTTGCGGTATCTCAAATTCAAAATTTATTAATTGCTTATAAAGAGCGTTTTGACAAAAATAATTTTGTTCAGAACCTTTTATTGGATAATTTATTATTAGTTGATATATATAATCGGGCAAAAAAACTGCATGTGAATATCGAGGCGAAGAGAATTGTATATATTATTGAGACAAAATATGAAAAAGATAATGTAGCATTGGAAACCTTAAAGAATATATTTGCGGCGAATACAAGAGATTTTATTACGGCAATAGATGAGAGAAATATAATATTGGTAAAAGAAGTCGAAGAAAAAGAAAGTTACGAGGATTTGGATAAGGTTGCCAGAATGTTGGTGGATATGCTCAATGCAGAAGCGATGACTCAGGTTAGAGTAGCTTATGGAACGATTGTAAAGGAAATTAAAGATGTTTCAAGGTCTTATAAAGAAGCGAAAATGTCTTTAGAGGTGGGTAAAATATTCTATAGTGAAAAAAATATTGTGGCATATAGCACTTTGGGAATAGGCAGACTTATTTATCAATTACCGCTGCCGTTATGCGAAATGTATATAAAAGAGGTATTTGGTGACAGGATTCCGGATAATTTGGATGATGAAACATTGATTACAATTAATCAATTTTTTGACAATAATCTGAATGTATCTGAAACCTCCAGACAGTTATATGTTCATAGAAATACTTTGGTATATCGGTTGGAAAAGCTACAAAAAAGCACAGGTTTAGATATCAGAGTGTTTGATGATGCTTTGACATTTAAAATTGCGTTAATGGTAGTGAATTATATGAAATATAAAGAACAGCAAATTTTTTAAACAATTAGATGAAAAATAGTGAGAGGGAAAATCTATTTCTAGGTTTTCCCTCTCATTGTTATTAAGGTTTGGGTATCATTAGCGGTGAAATAATTGTATACAACAGTACAATGCTCTTGCAATCTGTACTTAAGAACTATATAATGAAGAAAGATACTTCATTGAGTGTTAGATGAGGGAAAAAGTATGGCAAAAGGTGTTGGATAAGGAGAGGTATATCATGATAAAATTATATGAAAATGGAGTTTATTTGCTAGGAGGAACCGAAATAGTAGAGGATACTCAAGCAGCAGAGGCTATTTTAAATGGAAAGTTAGGGGCAGTGCCAGCGAAGAAAGATGCAGCAAAAAATACAATAGCTTATGGAATATTAGAATCTCATAATCAATCTGAAAATATGGAAAAATTACAAATTAAATTTGATAAATTGACATCTCATGATATCACTTTTGTGGGTATCATTCAAACCGCAAGAGCATCAGGGCTTGATAAATTTCCAGTTCCTTATGTATTGACAAACTGTCACAACAGTCTTGGGGCAGTGGGCGGCACCATCAATGAAGATGATCATATGTATGGTTTAAGCTGTGCGAAAAGATATGGCGGTGTATATGTTCCGCCACATCAAGCAGTAATTCATCAGTATGCAAGAGAAGTATTGGCAACTGGCGGCGGCATGGTTTTAGGTTCAGATAGTCACACTAGATATGGCGCATTGGGCACAATGGCGATGGGCGAGGGTGGTCCTGAGTTGGTAAAACAAATTTTATCAAAGACTTATGATATCAATATGCCAAAGGTGATTGCGATATATTTAGATGGCGATGTGGTGCCAGGTGTAGGTCCGCAGGATGTGGCGTTGGCAATTATTGGAGAAGTATTTGCCAATGGATATGTGAATAATAAAGTGATGGAATTTGTAGGGCCTGGAATAAAGAATTTAAGCGCTGATTTTAGAATTGGCATTGATGTTATGACAACAGAAACAACCTGTCTGTCCTCTATATGGCAGACCGATGAAGAAATTAAAGATTTTTATAAAATCCATTACAGAGAAAATGACTATAAGGAATTAGCACCAGGTGCAGTGACTTATTATGACGGCATGGTGTATGTAGATTTGAGCAAAATCAGACCAATGATAGCGATGCCATTTCATCCAAGCAATACTTATACAATAGAAGAGCTTAACAGTAATTTGATGGATATTTTAGATGACTGCGAAAAGAAAGCAAAGGCAAGTTTAGATGGTGGAGTTACTCTTTCATTGAAAGATAAGGTGCGAAATGGAAAGCTATATGTAGAACAAGGTATTATTGCAGGCTGTGCAGGTGGTGGGTTTGAAAATATATGCGCCGCCGCTGATATTTTAGGTGATAAAAGCATTGGTACGGATGAATTTAGCTTAAGTATATATCCGGCCAGCACCCCATTATATATGGAATTGGTTAAAAATGGTGCGATTGCAGGATTAATGGCAACAGGTGCGATTGTGAAAACGGCATTTTGTGGCCCTTGTTTTGGAGCTGGAGACACTCCGGCGAACAATGCTTTTAGCATTCGACATACAACTAGAAACTTCCCCAATAGAGAGGGGTCTAAGTCACAAAATGGTCAAATTTCATCAGTGGCATTAATGGACGCGAGGTCGATTGCGGCAACTGCGGCGAATAAAGGGTATTTGACACCAGCAACGGATATGGATGTTAATTATAGCAAGCCAAAATATTTCTTTGATAAGACAATATATGAAAATCGTATTTTTGACAGTAAGGGAGAGCCGGATTTATCAGTGGAGGTTAAGTTTGGACCTAATATTAAGGATTGGCCCAAAATGAGTCCATTAACAGAGAATATCATTCTAAAAGTGGTATCGGAAATACATGATGAAGTCACCACAACAGATGAATTGATTCCATCAGGAGAAACTTCTTCTTATCGCTCGAATCCATTAGGACTGGCGGAATTTACATTATCTCGTCGTGACCCAGCATATGTGGGGAGAGCAAAAGAATTGCAAAAGGCTGAGATGGCGAGAATAGACGGTAAAGACCCTGTGTCGGCGTTGGCTGAACTTGATGGTGTTATAAAAACGATAGAAGCTAATCTTGGAGTGATTACGAAAGAGAATACAGGAATTGGAAGTACAATATTTGCTGTAAAGCCTGGCGATGGTTCCGCACGCGAACAGGCAGCATCATGTCAGAAGGTATTAGGGGGCTGGGCGAATATTGCAAATGAGTATGCGACAAAGAGATATCGTTCCAATCTTATTAACTGGGGAATGTTGCCATTTCTCATTGAAAAGGGTGAATTGCCTTTTAAAAACGGAGATTATATATTTATTCCAAATATTAAAGAAGCGGTAGAAAAGAAACAGGAAGAGATTTCAGCCTATGTAGTAGGCACAGAGGCAACACAGTTTACTTTAAGATTAGGTGAATTGACAGAGGATGAAAGAGAGATTATCTTAAAAGGATGCTTGATTAATTTTTATCAAAATACAAACGCATAAAAGAAGAGGGGATACTGTAAGGTTTGAGATTTTACAGTATCCCCATTATATTTTGGAAAAAAGGATAGGAAGAAGGTTATTTAGGATTTCTTGTGAAATAGTCGTTGGATAGCTGAAACACTTTCTTTGAGAGCAAGGTAAGTGCTATTAGATTTGGAATGGCCATCAATCCGTTGAATGTATCGGACAGGCTCCAAATGAAATCCAATCTGGAAACGGCTCCAATGATGATAAACACGCAGTATAAAATTTTATAAGTATTCACACTTTTTATTCCAAATAAGTATTCACAACATTTTTCGCCATAATAGGACCAACCAATCAGTGTGGCGAGGGCAAACAAAATGATGGAAACAGTGACAAATATATTTCCGGCATTTCCAAAAGTGGAAGAAAAGGCATTTGCTGTTAAGTTGACACCGTTTGGCAAAGAATCTAATAAAATAGTATTTCCATTTTGCTGGTCTAATTTCATCGCATTTAAGTAGTCATCAGCGTGATAGGCGCCAGAAGTTAAAATTGTCAGGGCGGTTACGGTACAGACTACAATCGTATCTACAAAGACTTCAAAAATGCCCCACATACCTTGAATAACTGGTTCTTTTGTATCGGCGGCGGAGTGGATAATAACGGAACTGCCGAGTCCTGCTTCGTTAGAGAAAACACCGCGCGATATTCCTTTTTGGATAGCTAAAGACATTCCGTACCCAAGAATGCCCCCGCCAGCGCTTCTCACTTGAAAGGCTTCTCGAAAAATACTTGCAAAGGCGGCAGGGATATTAAAATGGTGAGAAAAAATAACTATGATAGCACCAATTAAGTACAGAACAGACATGAACGGTACTAACTTTTCATTGACCGCAGCAATTCGCTTTACCCCTCCAAGAATAACAAGCACGACTAAAATGGCGGTAATTGTGCCAACAAGCAATTTAGGGAAGCCAAAAGTGTGATGAATTGCGTCAGCCATAGAGTTGGATTGTGACATATTTCCGATACCAAAAGTGGCAAATATGCAAAAAAAAGCAAAAAGAGAGGCGAGGAGTTTACTTTTCAATCCCTTTTCCATATAAACCATAGGGCCGCCAATATAAATTCCGTTTGTATTTTTATAACGATAGTGAAGTCCCAATACAACTTCGGCATAATGAGTCATCATGCCGAAAAAGGCCGAGACCCACATCCAAAAAATAGCCCCAGCTCCGCCGGCGACCAAAGCGGTTGCAACTCCAGCAATGTTACCGGTGCCACTGGTGGAAGCAAGAGCGGTGGTGAGGGCTTGCCACTGGGAGATAGAATTTTTATCGTTAGTTTTGGTAACATTTGTTGTCTTAAAACAGGCGAGAATTGTTTTGTTGAGCCATTCATGAAAGCCAGTGATTTGAAAAAAATGTATTCTGATTGTAAACATAATCCCAACGAATAGAAAAAAGACTAACATCAAAGGACTCCATACAAACTCATTTATTTTATTGTGAATTATGTAAAGCATTTCTATGATAATATTCATCTTATGCCCCTTAAAAACCACTTTATAAATCTTACGCAAACAAAAAGGAATTATGCCTAAATACTGAATTAAGGTATTGTCGGATTTACATAAGTATGGTGTAATGTATAAAGGGGATATAAATCCAAAATAGAGGAGATGACCATGGCAGCAGAACAGACAATGATACGGGATATGATAGAAGAATATGGTGAGCGAATTGGTAATATCAAAAAATATTATCCTTATTTTTGTTTGATGGAAACAAATTTTTCTCTTTATAAAGAGGGAAAATACGATGTCTTAGATATGGGATATTTGGTGATGAGTATTCTTCGCTTTTTTATAGAAGAGAATAATTTTAAGGAAAAATATGTTTCTTATTTAGAATATGTAGATTTTGTAAAAGTGGTATTAAAAAGAGATTTTGAGCTTTTCATTGACGAACAGGAAGAAGAGGGAATAGCGGCGTATATATTTGATAAAATTAAAAATGATGGGAAGCCATTTGCGTTTACCTATTTTGATCCGATGGATAGAAAAAAGAAAAGCATACGCACAAAATTATTGGAAAATCACATACAGGATGGCACGATTTTTTATTCGATAACGGCTGATGCTATAGAATTTTATTTGGATACCAAGGAAGTAAAAGATGAAAGTGGTATCAATGTAGAACAGCTTTTGTTGGAAAAATTAATTGCTTCACAGAATTTTAGAGGTGCAGTTGAAGTTGTGAAGCGGATTAACAGCGAAGTGAGTAAGATGCAGCGAAGAAAGAATGAAGTTTTAAATATATTGAGCTATGATGTGTTTGAAGGGGTAAAAGTGTATGAGAAATTTCAGGAAACGGGGATTCGCTGGTTTGCAGATGAGCAGAAGTTATTTCAAAAAAATATGGATTTGATTGAAAAGGCTTTAAGCCGTGCTTCGCAGGAGAGTGAAACGGGGCTAGTTACGAATAGTTATTATAATGCCATTGATGAAATTTATACATTAGAGGTAGAATTGAAAAAGGCGATACATAAGCATGGTGAATTGTTAAAGGCCTGTACAGAATTACAAATAAAGACGGATGAAATAGTTGCAAAGTCAAAGTTTAACGCATTACGAACATCATTTCATTTTAAGAATCAAGTGAAAAGATTGATGGATATGGATAGAACTGATCTGCTTGAGAATATTGCCAAGCCTTTATTGAGTTTACATGTTCCAAAGACCTTTAGTTTTAAATGTTTAGATGATTTGTTGCACATCAAGGACGATACCAAAGAAGAGAGTGAAAAGGTGATTAAGCAGGAAGAAGTAGCGTATGTATATGAGGATGAGGTGGAAGCCCAACGCATCGCCAGTAATTATAGCCTGATTTTGGATAAATTATTGAAGCAGCTAGAAATACAAGAGCGGTTCACGTTAATGGAGTTTAATCATATTTTGCAGGAACATTATGGCGAGCGAATATTTAGGAATGGAGATTATTATTCTTTTTTAGTACATTTATGTCAAAAGAAAGAATATCATATAGAGGAAATACGCAAGAAACCGGATACTTTTTTAGAAGAAATTATAGATGCTCATTTAGCAAAATCGAGTGAAGTATATGAGGTTATAGATTTTGCAGTGCAGATGGATGAAATGGCAGAAATGATAAAGCTGTTTGAGTTTTTTGAAATGTCGAATATAATATTTATAAGACAATAAGCCAAAAGAAAGATGGTGATAAGGTGGATAATAGAAATTTGGATAAAGCATTGGAGATTGTGTCGAAGTTGATTATTGGTGAAGAGGTGCAGCGTAATCGGGGAAATAATATTGCTCTGTATGAGGATTATACATCCAGTGGTGAGGTGTATGAGCTGGTACAAGCGATAACGAAAAAGATGAATCTAAGCCTTTATGAATATAATTCAGGCTTATATCTTACAGCAGGGGAAAATAATAAGGTATTTGGGTTTAATAATGAAGAATTAAAGAGGATTTTAGGGGTCAAGAGGAATAGGGAACTATATCTTTGTTATTTTATTATCTACAATATTATAACTAGATTTTATAGCGATTCTGATACCTATACTTATGTGGAGTATGTGCGTCTTGAGGATATTATTAATAGTGTGGATAGCAGTCTGTCCAATATTATAACTAATTTAGAAGTATATATATTAAATGAAGTGGAGGAAAATAGTTTTAAAGCGATTGCTTTAATCTGGGAAGATATGCCGATTCTTTCGGGAGAAGATAACATTCAAACGAGAGCAGGCAGGAATTCAAAGGCTGGTTTGGTAAAGGTTATATTTAACTTCTTATTATCTCAGGATTTGTTTATTGAAGCAGAGGAGAGATATTATCCAAAAGAGAGATTAAAGGCGTTGACGGAAAATTATTTTAGAGAGCATGGCAGTCGGTTACATGAAATATTGTCTGGGAAAGGAGAACTATAATGCCGCATATTAATCGCATTCGTGTAAATAATGTCAAGTATAATTTTGGGACACAGTATTATGATGATTTTGTAATGCGTTTTTCAGGAAAGAACACCATTTATGATTTGGCAAATGGTGGTGGGAAGAGTGTGTTGATGATGTTGCTTTTACAGAATATGCTGCCTAATAGCACCTTGGATGATAAACAACCAGTGGAAAAATTGTTTCGCAGTGGAAATGAAAATCAAACGATACATTCTCTGGTGGAATGGAAATTAAATTCTGGTGATGTAAAGAATGGATTTAAGTTCATGACCACTGGTTTTTGCGCGAGAAAAGGAAGAGATAATGCCCAAGAAGAAATAAGAGAAGTATCCAGTGTGGAATATTTTAATTACTGTATTTTCTATCGGGAGTTTAATGACAATGATTTGAGAAATTTGCCTTTGAATAACGGCAAAGAAAAAATTACATATACAGGATTAAAAGCATATTTAAAGGATTTAGAGAAGAAAGATTTTAATTTGCAGGTGCATGTATTTGAGCGCAAGGGTGATTATCAAAGATTTATAAGTCAGTATGGAATTTATGAGAGCGAATGGGAAGTTATTCGGGGGATTAATAAAACAGAGGGGCATGTAAGGACTTATTTTGAATCGACTTATAGAACAACAAGAAAAGTAGTGGAAGATTTATTAATTGAGGAGATTATTCAAAAATCTTTTGCAAATAAGGCAGCTACAGATGATAATGCGGCACAAATTGCAAAAACTTTATTGGATATAAAAGATAAGTTAGTTGATTTATCAAAGAAAAAGGGTGAGATAAATAATTATGATAATCAAATGCAACTGCTTCATAGTTTTATTCAACGGCGAGGGAGCTTAAAAGGGACTTATCTGGAAAGAGATAGCATAAAACAGCGTTTAGGCAGAACATATGTAACTTGTGTCAGAAGATTGAAAGAGAAAAAGGAACGATATCAGATGCTTCTTTCAAGACGAGAAGAGCTAGGAAAAGAAATAAGGACTTTAAATCATCAAATAGAGACAGCAATGCTTTATATTTCTCAGGAAGAACTAAGAGAAGTGGAAAAGATTTTAAGCAATATAGTGAGAGCGTTGGAGGAAAAAGAAGCCATTTGCAGTAAAATGGAGGCGGATATTAAGCGAAGAGAGGGCGCGAATTATTATTTTGATTATCTGGCAAATAAAAAGAAGTATGAAACCAGTATGGCAGCAGTGGAAGCATTAAGTGGTAAGAATGAGGACTTGTTAGTGGAATTAAGAAGTATGGCTGGTTATATGAAGCTGTACTTAGAAGAGCAGTTGCTCTATAGTCAAAGAAAATTGGAGGAACTTGAGCAAGAACAGAAAAGATTAGCATCAGAAGATGATAGACTATTATTAGCTGAGCGAGAGTTTGATTTAAGTATTGCAGTAAAGAAAAATCAACTAGAAGAATTGGCAGGTGGAAACCGGCAATTAGAACAACACTTGGAGGTGTTGCGAAAAAAGACGAATCTACTTATTTTCGATACAATAGATAAAGAGATACGGAAAAATCAAGAACAAAAAGAAAGTATACAGGCAACGGGCAGGGAAGTGCAAGCAAGGATAGAGGAAATTGCCAAAAAGGAATTAGAATTAGAAGTTAAATTAGAGAATGGACAAACTAATGCCAATCAAGGAAAAGATAAATTAGATACAATACGGGAGTTTCTTGGTGAATATCGAAATGAAAAAGTACGAGCAGATAAAATAAAAGAAGTTTATCATGTGCGAAANTATGAGGAATTAAAGAAAGCTATTTTGGTAGGATATGGAGAAACAGCAGAAAANATAGCAGAGGTTACGAAAAGAATAAAAGAAAAATCTATCAGGATGAGTGCTTTAGAGCAAGGAAACTTAGTGGAACAATCCTCTCATATTGGAGAATTNAAAGAATATATTTTAAGATATCATAAGGAAAATGCGNTTTCAGGACAGGAATATATGAGGACTTTGGCGGCAGATGAGAGGAAGCAGTTATTGGAAGTGTACCCCTATTTGCCTTATAGTCTTATTCTAAGGAATTGTTTTGAAGATGTGGCGATGGATATAAATTTAAGAAATAAAGATTTTGGTAATGCTTTGATTCCGTTGATTTCTGTAAAGGCAATTCAAGATAAAAAAGAGATTATGGACGAAAAATCTGTATTTTTTCATCTAAAAGATATGGCATTATTTTTAAATAAAGAAAAACTGGAAAAGGAAGTTGGGAAGCAGAAAAAAGAAATAGAAGAACTGGAAAAAGGCTATCAGCGTTTGAAAGAGAACCTAGGAGTTATGGAAGAAGATTTGAATTTCATATCCTATTTTGTGTTGCAATTTGAAAATATATATGAGGAAAAACAAAGGGAGTATGAAGAGCAAAGAATACAGACAAAGCAGTTAGACGGTTATCGAGAAGCTATTTTAAGTGAGCTTATGGAAGTGCAAAGAGTGGCAGGGGCAGTAAAAGAGGAGGCTACTCAGTTAGAAGAGACTGTAAGAGTCTTAGAAGAAGAAGCGATTTATTTAAAAGAGATAAAAGTGACATATGATAGACTAAAGCAGCAAGAACGCCGTTTTAAAGCATCAAAAGAGGAAATGGAAAGGCTGGAGGCGGCTCATCTTGTGGCGAGAACGCAGTTATCTCAGCTAGGAATAAAGCTAGAAACAATAGGTGGGCAGATTACTGGTGTGGAACGAAAAAAAGAAATCATTGAAAGGCAATGGAAGGAAATATATTCGGGCTATTATGTGAAAGAGATGCAGCCTTTAAAGAAATATGAGATAAAGGAATTGGAAGTTGAGTTTTTAGGAAAGCGAACCGCATTTGAACAAGAAAATGCGGATGTGACGGATAAGAGGAATTTAGCGTATAGTTATAAAGAGGTTATGGAAAAGAATATACAGGCAATTCAATACGGTGGTAATCATCTGAGAGAGCTAGAAGACTTAGATGGTAAAAATTTATTAACGCCAACAAAGACAGCGGAGTTAATCAAGGCAAGAGAACTTTTACAAGAACAAAGAGAAGCCATAAAAGCGATTGTTGAAAGAAGGGATGAGCAGAATGAGGAAAAAAATCAAATGCTTGGTGGAATCACACATTCTATGAGTTTGCTAGAAAATAAATATGGAAAATTAGCCGAACTGAATATTTTGCCAGAGCGTCTTACTTTTTTTATCAGTGAGAGTCAGCAGGTGATAAAACAAAAGATGAATTCATTGAAAGAAGAAGAAACTGAGACAAAACAGTCAGACCGCCTGATCTTCACTTTAGAGGCAATGAAGAGCGATATGGAACGAATGTTGCGACAAGAGGGAATGGCACTATGGGGGTTAGGCGAGGAAGAATTGGAAAGAAACGCATCCTTAGATGAAACCTATGAAAAATTGCGTGATATGTTTGAAAAGACGAAAGAGGAGAGCATCAAGAGAAAAGAATTATTTAATCAGGATAAGGGAAAATTAGCAGATAGCTTAAAATTATTAGGGGCTTTTGAATTAGCAGAAGAAATTAAGAGAAATATGACAAGTCCCAGTGATAGCGGCGAGATTGAGACCCAGATCAGTAGTTTATTAAAGACGATAGAATGTATTGAACTGGAAAAATCTCGTATTGGAAAAGGCATTGAGGATATGGAACGAATTAAAGAAAATTTTGAAAACCAGTGTATACAAAGTTGTATCAATATGAAGACGCAGTTAAGCCGTTTACCTAAGTTATCCAAAATTACGATTGATGATCAAGTGGTTCCAATTATTACCTTGCAAATTCCTTACATTAAGGAAGAGTTCTATCAGACCGCGATGTCAGCATATATTGATAATATTATTGCGAATGCAGATGCTTTTAAAGAGGAAAATGACCGGTTAAAGTATATTAGAAATCAGCTTTCGTGGAAGCGTTTATTTAGTGTAATTGTTACGAATATGGACAATATTAAATTGAATTTGTATAAGCGAGAACGAATTAAAGAGCAGAGTCGCTATTTGAAATATGAAGAGGCAGTTGGAAGTACTGGACAGTCTCAAGGTATTTATATTCAGTTTTTAGTGGCAATCATTAATTATATATCCAGTATCAATTCGAGCAATGCGGATCCAATCGGATTAAAAAAAGTGATATTTATTGATAATCCATTTGGAGCGGCAAAGGATGTTTATATATGGGAGCCAATTTTCAAGCTATTAAAGGTTAATAATGTACAGTTAATTGTTCCGGCAAGGGGTACGACTCCTGCAATTACAGGAAGATTTGAAGTCAATTATATATTAGGGCAGAAAATGATGGGAGGAAAACAACAAACCGTGGTGGTTGACTATCGGAGTCAGACAGAAACCGAGGAAATGGAATATATTCCCTTGGATTTTGAACAGACGGCGTTTGATTTTTCTTAAAAGGGTCAAAAAACTTGAAAAAGAGCAAAAAAAACGGAAAAAAAGACAGTTATTTTTGACAAGAATAAGCCAATATGATAAACTTAAGCATGTTAATATAATATGGAAAATGAACTTGTACTTACCCTAAAAAGAATCGATTCAGAGGTGAAAATGTGGATAGAATAGAATATAATGTAAAGTTAGAGGAAATGCATAGATTTATACAAAGAGAAGACTATGTAAATGCTTTAAATATTGCTAAAAGTATTGAATGGCGACGGGTGCGTAATGTTAAGACATTATGTACTGTCAGTGAGGTTTATGAAGCCAATCAAAAGTATTTAGAGAGCAAAGAGATTTTATTAATTGCCTATAATCGTTCTCATGTAGGAAGAACTGTTTTATACAGGCTAGTGGAAATTTGTGTAAAATTACGTGAGTTTGATGAGGCAGTGGATTATTATATAGAATTTATGCAAATTGCACCGAATGATTGCAATAAGTATATTTTGAAATACAAGATTTATAAAGGGCGCGGCTCTACGATTGAAGAACAAATAGAACTTTTGCAGAAATATAAAGAAAAAGAATATGTTGAAGAATGGGCTTATGAGTTAGCAAAAGCATATGCAAAAGCAGGATTGACAGATAAGGCCATTGATGAATGTGATGATTTGATACTATGGTTTAATGAAGGAAAGTATGTATATAAGGCAATGGAGTTGAAGTTGAAGTTTGCACCATTAACTCCAAGTCAAAGAACGGCATATGAACAGAAATTTGGAGCGGAAAAGGCGAATGAAAAAGCTCTGACAGAAGAAATAAATGCGTTTAAAGGTGTTGGCGGGAGTATTTCTGCGGAAGAAGAGCTTTATGCGAATGGTCTAATAGAGGATACAGAAAAAGAAATTGCTAGAACTGTTAGTTTAGAAAGAGAACAGGCGGCAGGGAAAAATGCAGAGCGGGTAGTGGAGATAGCGCCGAATCTATTTCAAGAAAAATTAGCGGACAATATGCGAAGCCTTTTAGCGGGAATTTCAAAAAGTACACCGGAAAATTCGGATTTGGATAAGAGGAAAGTATCTGGGCCTAAAAAAGAAAAAGTTGCGGATGAAATTGTAAATGAACAGTTGGAGAAACAAATTACAGGACAAATTTCGATTGAGGACTTGATAGGTACAATAGGTGTGCCGGATAAAGAGAATATAGAGTTGGAAGAACCGATGGATGTTTCAGAAGACGCTTTCGATGTAGAGGGAATAGAGAACCTTGATGTATTAGAGCAAGAAATTAAGAATCCGAGTTTGCGAAAAGTGGTAGAAATGCCAGTACCAGTGATTGATATAATGAAAGAAGACTTAAAGTTAGAATCATCTGTAGATGATGAATTAGCAATGGTAGCCATGGAAAAAGAAAAGGTTGCGATTAAAGAAGAGAAACGAAAATTAGAAGAAGAGAAAAAACAGCTAGAAAAAGAAAAAGTGGCACTTGAAGAGCAAAGATTAAAAGAGCAAAAAGAGTTAGCAGAACAAATAGCTGCTCAAAAGAAACTGGAAGAAGAGAGAAAGATAGAAGAGGCGAAAAGGCTAGAAGAGGCGAAAAAACTAGAAGAAGCAAAGAAGCTAGAAGAGGCGAAGAAGCTAGAAGAAGCGAAAAAACTAGAAGAGGCGAAGAAGCTAGAAGAAGCGAAAAAACTAGAAGAGGCGAAGAAGCTAGANGAAGCGAAA